>Ga0156231_1100_pt1 | contig 217522 bp, 196 predicted proteins | sample RifCSPlowO2_12_FD_107878 | JGI IMG/M metagenome (GOLD analysis project Ga0156231, IMG submission 107878) | Burkholderiales bacterium RIFCSPLOWO2_12_FULL_64_99
CAGGCCCAGCTCACCCATCTCGCGGAAGATGGACGGGTCGGTCTTTTCGTTGCGGAAGGCTTCCAGCACGCGGGGGGCCAGCTTGTCCTGGCAGTAGGCGCGGGCGGCGTCGCGCACGGCGCGCTCGTCGTCGGTCAACTGCTGGTCCAGCAGCAGGGGATCATCCCATTGGAAAGAGGCTTTGGTAGAAGTAGACATGGTGTGATCCTTGAAAGTTCAACGGTGCTGGAACACCGGTTTACGTTTGCCCAGGAAGGCTTGCATGCCTTCGCGGGCGTCGTCGGTGGCGAAGCGGCCGTACAGCTCGCGACGCTCGAAGCCGATGCCTTCGGCCAGGGACGACTCCCAGGCGCGGTTGACACAGGCCTTGATGCTCATCAGGGCGGGCAGCGAGTAGCTCGCCACCGTGGTGGCCACGGCCAGGGCCTCGTCCATCAGTTGTTCGTTGGCGACCACGCGCGAGACCAGGCCATCGCGCTCGGCTTCTTGCGCGTTGAGCAGGCGGCCGGTCAGGCACAGGTCCATGGCCTTGGCCTTGCCAATGGCGCGCGGCAGGCGCTGGGTGCCACCGGCGCCCGGCAGCATGGCCAGCTTGACTTCGGGCAGACCGAAACGGGCCGATTCGGCCGCGATGACGATGTCGCACGACAAGGCCAGCTCACAGCCACCGCCCAGCGCGAAGCCGGCCACGGCACCGATCACGGGCTTGCGCACCTGACGGATGGTTTCCCAGTTGCGGGTCACGAACTGGTCGCGCACCACATCCTGGTAGGTCCAGTCGGCCATGGCGGCGATGTCCGCCCCGGCGGCAAAGGCCTTGTCATTGCCGGTGATGAGGATGGCACCGATGCTTTCGTCCCGATCGAAGGCCAGCAAGGCCTCGCCCAGGGCGGTCATCAGGGCATCGTTGAGCGCGTTCATCTGCGCCGGACGGTTCAGGGTGATGATCCCGACGCGGCCTTGCGTCGAGGTCAGGATGGGCTGTTCAGCTTGGCTCATGTTCGTCTCACAGCTTGGCTTGCTGGGTCATTTCCGCCAGCATTTCGCGCAGCTTGAATTTCTGGATTTTTCCGGAGGCGGTGGACGGCATGGACTCTTGCACCAGCAGCTTCTCGGGGATGTACTGCATCGCGATCTTCTGGTCCTTCAGATACGACACCATGCCTTCGAAGTCCAGCGTCTGACCAGGCTTGGTCACCACCACGGCACAGGCACGTTCGCCCATGCGCTCATCGGGGTAAGGCACGACCGCAGCCAGGGCCACGGCAGGGTGGCGGTACAGCAGGTTTTCGACTTCCACGACGGGGATGTTCTCGCCGCCGCGGATGATCACGTCCTTGCTGCGACCGGTGATGCGGATGTAACCCTGGTCGTCCATGCGGGCCAGGTCACCCGTGTCGAACCAGCCCTGCTCGTCGGTGCCGTTCAGGTGCGGACGCTTGAGGTAGCCGCCGAAGTTCGAGCACGAACGCACCAGCAGCTTGCCGGCTTCGCCGTGCGGCAACTCGCGGCCGTCCAGGTCCACCACCTTGAGTTCCACGCCAGGCAGCGGGCAGCCATCGGTGTTGAACGAGCGCTCGTCCGCGTCGTCCAGACGGGTCGTGGTCACGGCCCCGTTTTCCGACATGCCCCAGGCCGAGACGATCTTGACACCCAGCACGGCACGGGCCTGCTCCACCAAGGCGGTGGGGATGGGGGCGCCAGCGCACAGGAAGATCTTCAGCGAAGGCACGCTGGTGTTGGCCGTCTGCACCGTGTTGGTCAGGTCGGTCAGGAAGGGCGTGGAGGCCATGGTGAAAACCACCTTCTCGGCATTGATCAGCTCGATGCCCTTCTTGGCTTCCCACACGTCCTGCAAAACGACGCTGGACTTCAGGATGACGGGCATGATCAGGCCGTACATGAAGCCGGTCTGGTGCGCCATCGGCGAGGCCATCAGGATGGTGTCGTCGGCACCGAGCTTGAGTCGCTTGGCGTACGGCACGATGTTGGCGAACACCGTGTTGGCCGAGTGCATCACGCCCTTGGGCTCGCCGGTGGTGCCCGAGGTGTAGATCAGCTGCGTGACGTCGTCCGGGCCCGGGCGGTTGCGCGTCAGGATGTCCTGGGCATCGGCTTGCTTTTCCCACTCGGGCAACGTCAGCAGGGCTTCGAAGCTGTTGGCCGCCGGTTGGCCGTTGGCGTCCACCGCGCCCACCGCCACCACGTGTTGCAGGTGCGGCAGGGTCGGCTTGATGCCGTTGACCATGGACTCAAAGTCGAAGCCACGGAAGGTCTTGGGGACGATGATGACCTTGGCCTCGCCATGCTTGAGCATGAAGGTCAGCTCGCGCTCGCGGAAGATGTGCATCATCGGGTTGAGCACAGCGCCAATGCGCGAACAGGCCAGATAGGTCAGCGTGAACTGCCACCAGTTGGGCAACTGCAAGGCGACGATGTCGTTCTTGCCCACGCCCAGTTTGGTGAGGCCCACGGCGATGCGGTCAGCCAGGCGCGCCATCTCGGCGTAGGTGAAGCGGGTGACCTCACCGGTCTCCACGCGCACCGCCGTCAACGCGAGCTTGTCCGGGCAGGCGGCCACGGCCGCATCCAGCTCGTCGTTGATGGTGCGGTCCAACCAGTAACCTTGGGTCACGGCGGCGGCGCGGCGGGGCGCCAGCAAAACTGCATCGAATTCCATGGGGTGTCTCCTCAATCTCTTTTGTCAGGGCGGCTGATGGACTGTCAGTCCGGCCGCCATCCGATTTACGCCGGCACGTTCTTGCGACCAGCGCGCACGCGGGCCACGATGGTCTTCATGATCTGGGCGGTACCGTCACCGATCTGGAAGCCCAGCACGTCGCGCAGGCGCTGCTCCATCAGGCCGCGGTCGTAGCCGCCGTGGCCGTAGCACAGCAGGCACTGGTGGATCACGTCGTAGGCCAGCTTGGGGCCCCACCACTTGGCCATGCCAGCCTCGGCGGTGTGAGGCAGACCCTTGTCCTTGAGCCACAGGCCTTGCAGGCACAGCAGGCGGGCGCCTTCGACTTCGGTGTCGAACTGGGCCAGCGGGTGGGTCACGCCCTGGAAGTTCGACAAGGTCTTGCCGAAGGCTTCACGCTGGGTGATGTATTCCCAGGTTTCTTCCAGGGCGACACGGGCCACGGCCAGGCACTGCAGGCCGATCAGCGAGCGCGAGAAGTCGAAGCCGTGCATGACCTGCACGAAGCCCTTGTTCTCTTCGCCCAGACGGTGGCTGACGGGCACGCGCACGTTCTCGAAGAAGATCGAGCCACGGCCGATGGCGCGCTGGCCATGGCAGTCGAAACGGTTGGTGGTCAGGCCCGGGGTGTCCATCGGCACCAGCACGGCGGTCACGCCATGGGCACCGTCTTCGGGGGCGCCGGTGCGACCGAACACGACCGCGATGTCGGCCTGGTCGGCGGCAGAAATGGAGGTCTTCTCGCCATTGATGACATAGAAGTCGCCGTCACGCTCAATGCGCAGGCGCAGGTTGGCCGCGTCCGAACCACCACGGGGCTCGGTCAGGGCGATACAGCAGATGGCTTCGCCGGCAGTGAGCTTCTTCAGCCAGGGGCCGACGATCTCGGGCTTGCCGTACTTGGACAGGATCTGACCGTTCAGCGAAGCCAGCAGGTTCAGGTAGGAGAAGCTGAGGTCGGCACGGGCGATCTCTTCGTGGATCACGCCCGCAGCCAGACAGCCCATGCCCAGCCCGCCAAATTCTTCGGGCAGTTCAGGACAGATGAACCCGAGGCTCCCCATTTCACGCAGCAGTTCGCGATTGAGGTCGCGGGTCTTGTCGCGCTCCAGGAAGCCCGGCGCCACGCGCTCGGTGGCGAAACGGCGGGCCGTCTCGGCCAGCGCTTGCAGGTCTTCGTCGATATAGGGATTCGGGTTCATGTCTCAGTCTCCAGATACGTGCTTGTCGTGCGTGCGCTTACTTGGCGTACTTGCGGAAGTCAGGCTTGCGCTTGTCCTTGAGCGCGTTGACGCCTTCACGCGATTCTTCGGTGTCGTAGTACAGCTTCAGGGCGTACATGCCCATGCCGGCGATGCCGCTCTGGTGAGCGGTGTCAGCGTTGAAGGAACGCTTGGCGATGGCGATGGCCGTCGGGCTGCGCTCACCGATTTCTTCGCCCCACTTCTGGACTTCTTCGTCCAGCTGCTCGTGCGGCACGCAGACGTTGGCCAGGCCCATGGCGACCGCTTCAGCGCCGGAGTAACGCTTGTTCAGGTACCAGATTTCACGGGCCTTCTTTTCGCCGACCACGCGGGCCAGGAAAGCGGTGCCGTATCCAGGATCGACCGAACCCATCTTGGGGCCGACCTGGCCGAAGATGGCCTTCTCGGAAGCGATGGTCAGGTCACAGATGGTGCACAGCACATTGCCGCCGCCGATGGCGAAGCCTTGCACGCGAGCGATCACGGGCTTGGGCACGTCACGGATGGCGGTGTGCAACTCTTCCATCGGCAGGCCGATGGTGCCGCGACCGTCGTAGTTGCCGTTGTGGGCCGATTGGTCGCCGCCGGTGCAGAAAGCACGGTCGCCAGCGCCAGCCAGCACGATGGCGCCGACGTTGCGGTCGTAACCCGCCTTGTTCAGGGCCTTGATGATTTCGTCGCAGGTCTGGCCACGGAACGAGTTCATCTTGTCAGGACGGTTGATGGTGATCCATGCAACGGTGTTACGCACTTCGTACAGGATGTCTTCGAATTCAACGGACATGGTGTTCTCTCTTGCAATAGGGTTGTAGATGGGACCGAACGGCTTAGCCGTGCATGGTCAGACCGCCAGAGACGGAGATCACCTGACCGGTGATGAAGGAAGCGTCGTCGCTGCCGAAGAAGGCAATGGCGCTGGCCAGGTCAGCCGGCTGACCCAGGCGACCCAGGGGGATGGCGCTCTTGAAAGCTTCGATCAGCTTGGCAGGATCACGGGCACCTTCGGCCACGCCAGCCAGCAGGGCGGTGTCGGTCGGGCCGGGGCACACGACGTTGACGGTGATGCTCTGGCGAGCGTGTTCGCGCGCCAGGGTCTTGGACAAGGCGACCAGACCGCCCTTGCAAGCGGAGTAGACAGCTTCTCCGGACGAACCACCACGGGCCGCGTCAGAGGCGATGTTCACGATGCGACCGTACTTGCGCTCTGCCATGCCGGGCAACACAGCGTGCAGCATGTGCAGGGCGCCGGTCAGGTTGATGGCGATCAGCTTTTCCCACTCGGCGGGCACGGTCTTGGTGAAGGGCTTGAAGACGTCCCAGCCGGCGTTGTTCACCAGCACGGCGATGGGGCCCAGCGCGGCTTCGGCAGCAGCGACCGCGGCGTCCACTTCAGCACGGTCGGTGATGTTGCACTTGAACGCCTGGGCGACACCGCCGGCGGCCTTGATCTCGTCAACCACCTTCTGGGCGGCTTCGACGTTCATGTCGAACACGGCCACCTTGGCGCCGTCAGCCGCAAAGCGCTTGGACGTTGCGCCGCCGATGCCGCCGCCGCCGCCGGTCACGATCACGGTTTTGCCTTCAAAGTTTGCCATGTGAGTCTCCATCAAGAGTGAGGGTTGATATGCTGCGCAGTAGTCACGGATGAGTCGCGCCAGATATGTCAATGTGTTGACTAATATTAGTCCTGCGCCTATCTTTCCGCAAGCATCTAATCGAACGGAACATCTATGGTTTTCCCTAATGATCTCGGCGACATGGGTCGGATGGAACAGGCCAACCGCCTCTTCTTTCGCCTGTATCAATGCGCCAACATGTTGCACAAAACGGGCACCAAGGCCGTGGAGAGCGAAGGTCTGACCACCCAGCAGTGGGCGGTGCTGGGCGCCTTGTCGCGCCCGGACACCCAGAACGGCATCAGCATGGGCGACCTCGCCCGCTTCTTGATGGTCAGCCGTCAGAACCTGTCAGGCCTCATCAGCCGCATGGAGCGCGACGGCCATGTGCGCAGTGACCCCGATGGGCGCGATCGACGCTCGCGCCTGGTCACGATGACCGATTCAGGACGCAAGGTCTGGCTAGACCAGGCCGCCCCCAAGATCCGCCTCTTCTATGAACAGGCGCTGGACGGTTTTTCGAACAGCGACCTCACGCACACCGTGCACTACCTGCTCAAGTTGCTTGACAACATGAAGGAAATTGATGCCGAGCAAGGCCATCACCCGGCAGACGATGACGAGCACCGGGTGGACACGGAACATCACGTGTAAGACACGGAATCCAGCATAACGGGGTGCGTTACGCCCGTAAAGGGCCCACGCCATCAGCGTCTCGACTGGGCTGCGATGGCGTGCCGGCGCCGCCCTGAAGGATTCAGGGCGCGGTCACCGGCTCAGCGGCGCGGCCCTGGCAAACCGCGCTCCAGCCGGTCTTCCAGCTCACCCAGGCTGGCCGCCAGCGAATTGCCAGTCTGCTCGGTGAAGGTCTGCGACGCCTGCTCCAGCTCCGCGATGCGGGCCAGCAGGGCCTGATGCGCATCGGCCTGACGCATGGCCTGACGCGTCAGCTCCGTCGAGATGAACTCCTGCAGGGCCGTGAAACGGGAGGCCTCGGCCTTGTCGGCCAGCTCGCGGTTGGCCTGCAGTTCCTTGGTGTGGCGACGGGTGTCCAGCAAGACCGTACCCTGCAGGTACACCGCATGCACCAGGAACAGCACCGTGAGCAGCACCAGCAAGCTCAGCAGCGTCAGGCCCAGGGGCAGCGACACGTTGGCAAAGCCCAGCGAGAGCTCGGTCGGCGTGACAAAGGCCTCCCAGTTCAAGACGGTAACCGCCGACAACACGGCTGCCAGCAACAGGAGCAAGAGGTACAAGGTGCGCATGGCGGTCTCCCAAAATTTCATAGCGTGGACGGGGTCACACCCCGTGCCGCACCTTACACCGAGCTGACTGGCTCGCCACCCCTCATCTCGCTGCTGTACACCGCCACGCCGCCTCTGACAAGACTCGACTGGCGCACCGCCCGGCCTCACAATGACTTCGTCAGCAGTCTGAACCGGAGTCGCACGATGCCCATGCCCCGCTTGCCCGAAGAAGATTTCGCCGAGGCCGATACCCTGGACGTGAACGACCCCCGCATCGTGCTGCGACCCGATGGCTACCACTGGCTGAGCGAAGGCGGACGCATCGAAAATGGCCCCTTTGACAGCGCCCGCGCCGCCTGGGCCGACATGCACGCCGCCGACGAAGACGCCCCCAGCCCGGACGGCGACCTGCAAGAGGTCTCGGCAGAGATCGGCATCGCCGACTGGGTCGATCCCGACACGGGCGATCCGGCCGAAGGCACGATCCCGCACCTGAGCGACGAGTGAGGCGCCCCCGACGCCCCATCCCGCGTCAATTCCCAGCGCCATCTGTGGGCAAGCCCCCTCGGCCACAATGGATTGCCCCCCCGTTGTGACCCCTCTGCCCACGGAGAACCCTGATGAAACTGTTCCTCAAACCCGGTGCCTGCTCGCTGGCCTCGCACATCGTGCTGGAAGAAATCGGTCGTCCGTACGACACGGAAACCGTGGATCTGGCCAAGAAGGTCACCGCCAGCGGCGCCGATTTCTGGGCCATCAACCCCAAGGGCTATGTGCCCGCCCTCTTGCTGGACGATGGTGACGTGCTCACCGAGTGCCCCGCCATCCTGCAATACCTGGCCGACCTGGCCCCCGAGCTGCAACTGGCCCCTGCCAACGGCAGCAAGGCCCGCTACCAGCTGCAAAGCTGGCTGGCCTTCATCGGCACCGAAGTCCACAAGAACTTCAGCCCCTTCTTCAACCCCGCGGCCCCGACCGAGATGAAAGACCTGGCCGGCGCCAACCTGAAGCGCCGTCTGGCCTACACCAACGAGCAACTGGCTGGTCACGACTACCTGATGGGTGAGACCTTCAGCGTGGCCGATGCCTACCTGTTCACCGTGGTCAACTGGGCCAAGTTCATCCAGCTGGATCTGCGCGAGTGGTCGAACCTGACCGCCTTCCTGGCCCGCGTCGCCGCCCGTCCCGCCGTGCAGCGCGCGCTGAAGGCCGAAGGTCTGATCTGAACCCGGCTCACGCGGCCGGGTCGGGGGTCTTGGGCAAAGTCGGGCTGCGGCCCAGCACTTGGCCCGACGTCACCCCCATCGACACATAGATGCTGGTCAGGCCGTCCATGCCCACATCGGCCGGGGTCACCCAGGATTCCTGCACGTAGAGCAGGCCGCCCCCGACCGGCACCGGCGCCGTCGGCACCAGTACCGCCAGGTAGCGCTGCCCGTCGATCTCGACCGGCTCGGGCGTGGACAGCAGGCCCAGCACCTTCACACCGCCGCTGCCGCCAAAGCTGCACCACACCGGGCGCATCGACTTGAGCCCATCGTCGCCCGTCTGGCTGAGCAGGTCGACAAAGCGGCTGATGAGGTCGTACACATTGCGCACCAGCGGAATGCGGCTCACCACCGCATTGACCAAGCGCGCCAGACCGCGCTGCAACCCGGCCTCGACCAGCAGGCCCAGGGCATACACCCCCAGTACGATGATCAGGGCGCCCAGCACATAGCCCAGCATCACCGAGCCCGACAGGCCCAGCCCCAGTCCGACGAACACCTGCCCGACCAGGCTGCTGGGCCCCAACCAGGCGTACAGCAACCGCCCCAGCCAGATGAACACGGCCACGGTCACGATCAGGGGCAAGGCGGCCAGCAGGCCCGTCACGAGGGTACGGGTCAGCTGACGCAGGGAACGCTTCATGAGCATGTCAGACCCAGACATCGGCACGGCAACACTGCCGCACGGCATTATCGCGAGGCTGTGCGGCAAAGCGCCCCACCCCGCCGCCGGCTCCTTCCTATAATCAACGATTCCACCTTCACAGGCTGGAGCCCGGCGGCTGCGCACAGCACCCGGGCTGCCAGCCTCTCTTGTCTTTTCGGTGACCCCATGAGCGCTCCTTCCGACAACCAGACCTACGACCCGCGTGCCGTCGAAGCCCGTGCCCAGCAACACTGGGAAGCGGCCGATGCCTACCGCGTCACCGAGACCCCGGACAAGAAGTCGTTCTACGCCTGCTCCATGCTGCCCTACCCCTCGGGCAAGCTGCACATGGGCCACGTGCGCAACTACACGATCAACGACATGTTGAGCCGTTACCTGCGCATGAACGGTCACAACGTGCTCATGCCCATGGGCTGGGACGCGTTCGGCCTGCCGGCCGAGAACGCCGCGCTCAAAAACAAGGTGCCGCCCGCCGCCTGGACCTACGACAACATCGCTTACATGAAGAAGCAGATGAAGGCGATGGGACTGGCGATCGACTGGTCGCGCGAAATCGCCACCTGCCAGCCCGAGTACTACAAGTGGAACCAGTGGCTGTTCATCAAGATGCTGGAAGCGGGCATCTGCGAGCGTCGCACGCAAACCGTCAACTGGGACCCGGTTGACCAGACCGTGCTGGCCAACGAACAGGTGATCGACGGCCGCGGCTGGCGCTCGGGCGCCCTGGTCGAAAAGCGCGAGATCCCTGGCTACTACCTGAACATCACGAACTACGCCGAAGAGTTGCTGGGCGCCGTCGCCAACCCCGAGGACAAGAACTACCTGTCCGGCTGGCCCGAGCGCGTGCGCCTGATGCAGGAAAACTGGATCGGCAAGTCCGAAGGCGTGCGCTTTGCGTTCAGCCACGACATCACCGGTGCCGACGGTCAGAAAATCAACAATGGCCAGCTCTGGGTCTTCACCACCCGCGCCGACACCATCATGGGCGTGACCTTCTGCGCGGTCGCCCCGGAGCACCCGCTGGCCGCCCACGCCGCCACGCTCAAGCCCGAGCTGCAGGCCTTCATCGCCGAATGCCAGAGCGGCGGCACCACCGAAGCCGAACTCGCCACGCAAGAAAAGAAGGGCCAGCCCACCGGCCTGTTCGTCACCCACCCGCTCACCGGCGCGCAGGTCGAAGTCTGGATCGGCAACTACGTGCTGATGTCCTATGGCGACGGCGCCGTGATGGGCGTGCCCGCCCACGACGAGCGCGACTTCGCCTTCGCCCAGAAGTACGGCATCGAGATCAAGCAAGTGATTCAAGCCGAAGGCAAAACCTTCAGCCTGGACGCCTGGGCCGACTGGTACGGCGACAAGCAGCAAGGCGTGTGCGTGAACTCCGGCGTGCTCGACGGCCTGGCCCACAAGGACGCGGTCGCCAAGGTCGCTGAACTGTTGATCGCCAAGGGCGTGGGCGAGAAAAAGACCACTTGGCGCCTGCGCGACTGGGGCATCAGCCGCCAGCGCTACTGGGGCACCCCCATCCCCATCATCCACTGCGCCGACTGCGGCCCCGTGCCCGTGCCCGAGAAGGACCTGCCCGTGGTCCTGCCCGAAGACGTGGTGCCGGACGGCAGCGGCAACCCGCTCAAGTCGCGCCCGGACTTCCTCAACGTCGGCTGCCCCCACTGCGGCAAGCCCGCCCAGCGCGAAACCGACACGATGGACACCTTCGTGGACTCGAGCTGGTACTTCCTGCGCTACACCTGCGCGGACAACCATGACGCCATGGTCGATGGCCGCACCGACTACTGGATGCCGATGGACCAGTACATCGGTGGCATCGAGCACGCCATCTTGCACCTGCTGTACGCGCGCTTCTGGACCAAGGTCATGCGCGACCTGGGCCTGGTCAAGGCCGACGAGCCCTTCAAGAAGCTGCTCACCCAGGGCATGGTGCTCAACCACATCTACTCGCGCCGCACCGCCAAGGGCGGCAAGGACTACTTCTGGCCGCACGACGTCGAGCACGTGCTCGATGAGACCGGCAAGGTCATCGGCGCCCGCCTGATCCACGAAGCCGACAGCGCCGACGGCAAGCTGCCCGTGGGCACCGCCATCGACTACGAAGGCGTGGGCACCATGTCCAAGTCGAAGAACAACGGCATCGACCCGCAAGAGCTGATCGAGAAGTACGGCGCCGACACCGCCCGCCTGTACACCATGTTCACCGCCCCGCCCGAGCTGACGCTGGAGTGGAACGACGCCGCCGTGGAAGGCAGCTTCCGCTTCCTGCGCCGCGTCTGGAACTTCGGCATGAAGCTGCGCGCCCTGCCCGATGCCGGCACCGTCGCGCTCACACAAGGCGCGGCCTCGCTGGCCGATGTGGCCTTTGGCAAAGACGCCAAGGCGCTGCGCCTGGAAGTGCACACCGTGCTCAAGCAGGTGGACTACGACTACCAGCGCATGCAGTACAACACCGTGGTCTCCGGCGCGATGAAGCTGCTCAACGCGCTCGAAGGCTTCAAGGGCACCGACACGCCGGACGGCCAGATCGCCGTCATCGAAGGCTTCGGCATCCTGCTGCGCGCGCTCTACCCCGCCACACCGCACCTCACCCACACGCTGTGGGCCGAACTGGGCTACGTCGGCAAGCTGGGTGACCTGCTCGACGCCCCCTGGCCGAAGGTGGACGACAGCGCCCTGGTGCAGGACGAGATCGAGCTGATGCTGCAGGTCAACGGCAAGCTGCGCGGCTCGATCAAGGTCAGCCCCTCGGCCGACAAGGCCGTCATCGAGGCCGCCGCCCTGGCCCATGCGGAGTTCATCAAGTTCGCCGAAGGCAAGGCGCCCAAGAAGGTCGTCGTCGTGCCCGGCCGCCTCGTCAACGTGGTGGTGTGAGCATGCAGCGCCGCCACCTCCTCACCGGCCTGAGCGCCACGCTGGCCCTGGCCACCCTCGGGGGCTGCGGCTTCCAGCTGCGCCGTGGCCAGCGCGCCATGGCCTTCCAGACCATCCAGCTCACCGGCTTTGCCAGCACCTCGCCGCTGGCCACCGAGCTGGCCCGCGCGCTCGAAGCCAGTGGCGTCGATGTGGTCGACTCCACCTTGCAGGCCACCCAGGCGGCCTCGGCCAGCCAGGTGCCCACCAGCCACCTGGTGTTCGAGGCGCTGCGTGACAGCCGCGACCTGGTCGTCGTCACCAAGACCGCCTACGGCCAGGTGCGCGACATGAGCGTGCGCACCGGTGTGCGCTTTCGCATCCTGCGCGGCGACGGCAGCGAGCTGCTCGGCCCCACCCAGGTCGATCTGGCGCGCGACCTGAGCTACAACGAGCGCGACGCCCTGGCCAAGCAGGACGAGGCCGCCGCCCTGCAACGCAGCATGCAGACCGACATCGTCAACCAGGTGCTGCGCCGCCTGGCCGCCATCCAGCCCGCGCAACTGCTCAGCCCTGCGCCGGCGGCAACGACCACCGCCCCGGTGTCTGCCGTCCACGCCGCCTCCCAGGCGGGTCGCTGAACAGCGACGGCGACCGCACCCCATGCAACTGCGCCTGGACCAGCTCCCCGCCCACCTGAGCAAAGGGGCGGGTGCGCTCAAGCCCGTCTACACCCTCTATGGGGACGAGCCTTTGCTGGCCCAGGAAGCGGGCGATGCCATCCGGGCCGCGGCTCGGGCCGCCGGCTACACCGAGCGCCAGGTGCACACCGTCAGCGGCGCGCACTTCGACTGGTCGGGCCTGCTGGGCGCGGCCAGCGAAATGTCCCTGTTCGGCGACAAGCAGATCATCGAGATCCGCATCCCCTCGGGCAAGCCGGGCAAAGACGGCTCGCAAGCCCTGCAGCAGTACTGCGACGCCGCACAGGGCAACGACGGCCTGCTCACCCTCATCACCCTGCCCCGCCTGGACAAGACCCAGCTCAACAGCGCCTGGTTCACCGCGCTGGACGGCACCGGCCTCACGCTGCGCTGCGATCCGATCGAGCGCGCCCAGCTGCCCCTGTGGATCGCCCAGCGCCTGTCCGCCCAGGGCCAGCAGGTCGAACCGGGTGAGGCCGGCCAGCGCACCCTGGCCTTCTTTGCCGACCGGGTCGAGGGCAACCTGCTCGCCGCCCACCAGGAAATCGTCAAGCTCGGCTTGCTGCACCCGCCCGGCACCCTCACCATCGGGCAGATCGAAGACGCCGTGGTCGACGTGGCCCGCTTCAACGTCTTCAAGCTCAGCGAGGCCGTGCTGTCCGGCCAGATCGAGCGCACCCTGCGCATGATCGATGGCCTGCAGGCCGAAGGCGAGGCCGCCGTGCTGGTGCACTGGGCCCTGACCGAAGACATCCTGGGCCTGTACCGCGCCCGCACCGCGCTGGATGGCGGCAAGCCCCTGCCCATGGTGCTGCGCGAGCAACGTGTCTGGGGCCCGCGCGAGCGCCTGTTCGAGCGCATCCTGCCCCACACCCGCGCGGCCGCCCTCGCCCGCCTGGTGGCACACGCCAGCACGGTCGACGGCATCGTCAAGGGCCTGCGCCACCCGCAATGGCCCCAAGACGGCTGGGAAGCCCTGCGTCGCCTGGCGCTGGAGCTGGCACAAACTGCGCAGGGCAACGCCCCGGTGGCCTCCCGCCGCTGAGCCCCCAGGCCCACGCAGGGCACCCCGCCCCCTTGGATCGGGGGCCGCCTCACTGGTAAGCCCCCCCCGGCAGCTCCGCTTCGCCCCCCTACAGTGGGTGCCATGCCCCTCACGCCGAAGGCTGTCCCGTGAGCCCACCCGACCTGATCCCGCTGAACCGATCCGAGCACCTGTACTGGGCCGGTGAAGGCCACCTCGGCCCCATCAACCAGCCCTATGTGCTGAGGCTGAGCGGCGCGGTCGACGAAGCCCTGGTCCGCCAGGCCCTGCGCGAACTCACCACCGCTTTCCCGCGCCTGCGTGCCGTGATTGAGCCCGGCCCCTGGCTGGACCGCCTGCGCATCCTGCCCGACGACCTCGCGGTGGACCAGTTGTTCGAAGATGCCTACCGCATCGAGCACGGCGTCGATCTCGACGACCTCGATGCCCTGCAAACCTGGCACAGCCACCGCCTGAACGAGCCCCTGTCACTGGAGCGCGGCCTGCCCTGGCGTGCCCGCTTCCTGCCTCACCCCAGTCAACCCGGCCTGCTCTTCGTGGTGCACCACATCGTGGGCGACGGCCGCTCTATGATCCAGCTGCTGTGCGCCATCCTGGGCCGACTCAATGGCCAGGCCATCAGCGCCAGCCCGCTGGACTCGCCCTCGATGCGCGCCGCCGTCACGCCGCCGCACGCCTGGCAGTGGCCCGCCGCCATCTGGCGCGGTTGGCGCCAGGGCCGTGCCGACGCCCGCGCCGCCCAGGGTCAAGAGGTCATCACCCTGGCCCAGCGCCGCAGCCCGCGCTTCACCACCTCGGCCATCCGCTACCACGAGCTGCCGTGCCCGGCCGACGCCATGAAGCAGTTCGCCCGCGCTCACCACAGCACCCAAAACACGCTGATGACCGCGCTGGTCGCCAACACCTTCCTGGCTCCGCATGCCGCCAACCCGCAGGCCGTCGCCGCCCTGCGCATCTCGGTCGACCTGCGCCGCTATTACCCCGAAGGACAGGCCCCCACCTTTGGCAACTACGTCGCGACTTTCACCGTGCGGGCGCGCCACCAGCCCACGCTGGCCGCTCAGATCGCCGACATCGAGCGCCAGATCCAGCAGCACCTGGCCCGTTACGAACGGCGCGACCACGCCCTGCCGCTGACACTGTACGAATGGCTGCCCCTGATCGGTCGCAGGCGCTACAGCCAGCTCATCGCACTCAGCAAGGCACGCGGCACCTTGCCCGCACTCAGCTGCCACCTCAGCAACCTGGGCAGCGCCGAATTCATCAACCCAAAAGACGCCACGGTGCGCCTGCAGGCCCTGTGGCCCGCCACCATCAGCACGGCCTTGCTGCTGGGTGTGCTCAGCCTCAATGGTCGCCAGATCCTCACCATCATCCGCCAGCGTGACGAGATCGACGACGAGGCCATCACCACCTTCCTGGCCCGGCTGGACCAGCAGTTCACAAACGTGCAGAAGTCCGCAACACCCGCCGCACCAACCAACACCGCGTCAGCCAAGTCCCGCTAGACTGCTTGCACCGCCATGTGGCGACGTTGATTACAAGAGCAGCACGCCCCGTGTCCCTGTCGGTGTTCCTTCATCCCAGCAAACTGCACAACCGCATTGCGGGGGTGTACCTGGCCCTGTTGCTGGGCGTTCAGGCCCTGAGCTACTGGTTCATTCAGGACAGCATCGACGGCAACGCCCGCGCCGCCATCCAGACCGAGCTCGACACCGGCGAGAAAGTCCTGCTGCACCTGATCGATCAGAACGCCAACAGCCTGGAGCAAGCGACCCGTGTGCTGGCGGCCGACTACGGCTTTCGCTCGGCGGTGGCCAGCGGCGACCGCGAAACCGTGAACTCGGCCCTGCTCAACCACAGCGAACGCATCCGCGCGGATCTGGCCCTGTTCACCGACCCCGATTTTGTCCTGCAAGCCAGCACCACCGGCCAGGCCGATCGCTTCCTCGCCGCCGTGAAGCGCCAGGCCGATCAGGCCCTCGCCGGCACCAGCCAGGCGCGCCAGATCGAGATCATCGGGGGCGAGCCCTTCCAGATCGTGGCCGTGCCCGTGCGGGCCCCCGCCCTCATCGGCTGGGTGGGCATGGGCTTTCGGGTGGACGAGACCAAGCTGCAGGACATCCGCGCGCTCTCGGGCCTGGAAGTGGCTTTGCTTCGGCCGCGACCGGCCGCAGACCCCGACATCGCCCTGGCCACGTTCGAGCGCGCCCAATGGCCCGCGTTGCAGCAAGCCTGGCAGGCCAGCGCCAGCCGCGCCACCCCGCTCCAACGCGCGGTCGAGCTGGGCGGCGACGAATACAGTGCCCGCTCTGTGGTGTTGAACGCAGCGCCCGGCCAGGCGGCCGTCACCGCCGTGCTGATGCGCTCGGTCGATCAGGCCCTGGCACCCTATGAGCGCCTGCAACTGACCTTGCTCATCCTCACCGGCCTGGGCGTCATCGTCTTTGCCGTCGGGGGGCTGTACACCGCACAGCGCATCACCACACCCTTGCGCAGCCTGACCGCCTCCGCGCGGCGCCTCGAACTGGGTGACTACGGCGACGCCGTGCACGCCCGCTACGCCGGCGAGATCGGCGAGCTCGCACAGTCTTTCGAGACCATGCGCCAAGCCATCCAGACCCGCGAAAGCCAGATCAGCCGCCTGGCCTACGAAGACGCCCTCACCGCCCTGCCCAACCGAGTGCAGTTCCGCCTGCACCTGCAAGCGGCACTGCAGCACGCCCGCGACACCCGTCCCCACGGCGGTGGCACCTGTGCCGTGCTGATGCTGGACATGGACCGCTTCAAGCACGTCAACGACGTGCTCGGCCACCGCTTTGGCGACCGCCTGCTGCAGGCCGTGGCCGAGCGCCTGCGCACCCAGGTCCTGAGCCACCCCCGGGCGGAACTCGCCCGCCTGAGTGGCGACGAATTCGCCGTGCTGCTGCCCAACACCGAAGCCGACGATGCGATCCCGGTGGCCCAGCGCATCCTGCGCGCATTTGAAACGCCCCTCACCCTCGACGAACACACCGTCGACCTGAGCGCCGGCATCGGCGTGGCCATCGCCCCCGAACACGGCGACGACCCCGACCTGCTGCTCAGCCGCGCCGAAATCGCCATGTACGTGGCCAAACGGCAGCAAGCCGGCGTGGTCGTCTACCACCCGGGCCTGGACTCGACCAGTGAAGAGTCCCTGACCCTGCTGAGCGAGCTGCGCCAGGCGGTCGACACCCACCAGCTGCGCGTCTTTCTGCAGCCCAAGATCGACCTGCGCACCGGCCAGGCCATCGGGGCCGAGGCCCTGGTGCGCTGGGCCCACCCCACCCGCGGCATGGTGCCGCCCATGCGCTTCATCCCCTTTGCCGAGCAATCCGGCTTCATCCGCGTCATCACCCTGTGGGTGATCGAGCAGGTGGTGCAACTGGGCGCGCAGCTCGAAGCGCAGGGATTCGCCCTGAAGCTCGCCGTCAACCTGTCCACCCGTGACCTGATGGACCCCGAGCTGCCCCACAAGATCGCGCAGCTCATCGAACGTCACCGGCTCACGCCCGAACGACTCGTGCTGGAGATCACCGAAAGCGCCATCATGGACGACCCACAGCGCGCCCTGCAGACGCTCGAGCGCCTGCACGCCCTGGGCGTCAAGCTCTCGATCGACGACTTCGGCACCGGCTACTCGTCGCTGGCCTACCTCAAGCGCCTGCCAGTCGACGAGCTGAAGATCGACCAGTCCTTCGTCAAGCACATGGAATCCGATCTGGACGACGCCAAGATCGTGCGCTCGACCATTGACCTCGCCCACAACCTGGGCCTGAGCGTGGTGGCCGAAGGCGTGGAAACCGCCAAAGCCTGGAAGCTGCTGGCCGGCCTGGACTGCGACGAGATCCAGGGCTACTTTGTGGCCAAACCCATGCCGGCCGACACCCTGGCCGAGTGGCTGACGCAGTGGCACCCCCCTGACACCGACGGCGAAGTCCTCGCCACCGATTTCTCGGCCATGCTGAACTGAGCCGGGTGAGGCTCAGCGCCCCGCATGCAGCGCCTGGGCCAGTTGTGTGAAGGCGGCATGCTGGTCGGCGGGCAGCCCCAGGCTCGCCACCGACGGCCAGGCCTGCCGCAGCACCGCCTCGGCCTGCACCTCGATCAGGCGCTGGGCATCGCCCAGGCGCGGCAGCACCGGCCCGGCAAACAGCACGCGCCCGCCGCAGGAAACCAACAGCGTCGGAAAGGTCTCGATGTCGATGTCACCCAGGGCATCGGCCTCGTCTTCGATGTCAATCCAGCGGTAGCGGTGGGCCGGCAGCGCCTGCTGCAAGGCCTCGAACACCTGCGCGTACTCACGGCAGGTGCCGCACCAGTCGGCGCACAGACAGACAATATCGAGGGAAGGGGTGTCCAGCATGATGACCCGATTGTCTCAAACCCCGAGCTGTCACACTCTGACGGGCATCCGCCGCCATAATCGAGCCCCCTTCAACCCTTGACCCAGGAGCCCCAACCATGCCGGTGATCGTGGTGGCCAACCCCAAGGGCGGCGTCGGCAAGTCCACGCTGTCGAGCAACATCGCGGGCTATTTCGCCCGCCAGGGGCACAACGTCATGCTGGGCGACGTCGATCGCCAGCAATCGTCCCGCCTGTGGCTGCAGCTGCGCCCGGACACGCTGCCGGCGGTGCAGAGCTGGGACCTCGACCGCGACGACATCGTGCGCCCGCCCAAGGGCACCACCCACGTCGTGCTCGACACCCCGGCGGGGCTGCACGGCAAACGCCTGCAAGCGGTCATGAAGCTGGCCGACCACATCATCGTGCCGCTGCAGGCCAGCGTGTTCGACATCTACGCCACGCAGGATTTCCTGGCCGAGCTGCACCGCCACAAGCGCTCCGAGAAGGTCAAGCTGGCGGTCGTGGCCAACCGCGTCAAGGACCACACCAAGGCGGCCGAGCATCTGCAAACCTTCCTGCGCTCGCTCGACATCCCCTGGCTGGCCCAGTTGCGCGACACGCAGAACTACACCCACCTGGCCGCTCACGGCCTGAGCCTGTGGGATGTGCCACCGCACAAAGTCGACAAAGATCTGGCGCAGTGGCGACCCATCCTCGACTGGCTGGCGCGCTGAGCGGACGCGCGAAAGCCCGGCACCTCCCATGAGGATCCGGGCCAACTCAAGGCATACAACGGGGCGCGAACCAGGTTCGCATCCGGAGTCGGCAGGTGCGCGCGACCCCGGTCAGTCACATCAATGGCGGCGGGGAGGCGGCGTGTAGCCGGTGCGCTCGATGTGACGGAAGGTGATGCGACCCTTGGTCAGGTCGTAAGGCGACAGCTCCAGCGACACCTTGTCACCCGCCAGGATGCGGATGTGGTGCTTCTTCATCTTGCCGGAGGTGTACGCAATCAACTGGTGCCCGTTTTCGAGCGTGACGCGGAAACGCGAGTCCGGCAGGACTTCGTTCACGACGCCGTTCATTTCAATCAGTTCTTCCTTGGCCATGGGCCGATCTCCAATAGGTCTTGACGGTGATATGGCGGCCGCCCGTACACACAAAGGGCACAGGTGGGGCGCCTGCCCGGGACAAAGACCATGATCGGTCGCGCTCTGGGGCGCTGCGTCCTGGGTGTTGAAAGCTCTGCCATCCGATCGCAGTCATTGCGCAAGGTCTGTCATGGCAAGACCCTGTAGCCGAATAGGCAACTGACCATAATACCACGCTCGCCCGCCATCGATGCAAGCGCGATCGACGCGGCGCTTACGCTCTGTTTCGACAGGCCAATGAAAATAAACAAGACACGGCGCGCAAAACCGTGTATCTTCCGTCTTTGTAGGTATACCAAGGCCGTCGATTTTGAGGTCTGTTCTATCCCCTGCCGCCCGGCAGGTTGGTTTGAATTTCCACCCAAGTGATCTTCTTGCGTGTCTCTGCAACGTCCCAGCATGTGGCTGTGGATGTTTATTCATCACTTGTTTAAAAGGAAATTTCATGTCCACAACCAACCAAACCGGCACCGTCAAGTGGTTCAACGAAGGCAAGGGCTTCGGCTTCATCGCTCAAGACAACGGCGGCAATGACCTGTTCGCCCACTTCAGCGAAATCCGTTCTTCGGGCTTCAAGACCCTGCAAGAAAACCAACGCGTTGAATTCGACATCACCCAAGGCCAGAAGGGCCTGCAAGCGTCGAACATCCGCCCGGTCTAATCGACCCGGCTGAGCTTCACGCTCGGACAAACGCGGCTTCGGCCGCGTTTTTTTTCGTCCGTGTGGCACAGTCTCCGGATGTCGTCCTTTGCCACCTCCCCTGAGTCCGCCCCCCATTCGGCCCGCCAGGACATCCGCACCATCGGCCTGATCGGCCTGGGTCACTGCACCTCCCACTTCCACCACATGCTGCTGCCGCCGCTGTTCCCGGTGTTCATCCGGGAATTCGGCTTCAGTTATGCCGAGCTGGGCCTGCTGCTGACCGTGTTCTTCGTGATCTCCGGGGTGGGCCAGGCCCTGGCCGGTTTCGTGGTCGATCGCCATGGCGCCCGCCCGGTGCTGTACGGCGCCATGGTCTGCTACGTGGCGGCCTCGCTGGCCACGGCCACCGCGCAGGGCTATGGCGGCCTGATGCTGGCCGCCGCGCTGGCCGGACTGGGCAACGCGCCCATGCACCCGGCCAACTTCACCATCCTCAACCGCCGCGTGTCCACCCCACGCCTGGGCCATGCGTTTTCGGCGCACGGCCTCAGTGGCAACCTGGGCTGGGCGCTGGGTCCCGTCTTCCTGATCGGGCTCACCGCGCTCACGGGCAGCTGGCGCATCGCGGCCCTGTGCGCCGCCTTGCTGGGCGCCGGGGTGCTGGCGCTGATGCTGTGGCGACGTGCTGACCTGGACGACCACCATGCGACCCACCGCGCCCACGTGCAGGCTCAGGTGGCCAGCGGCTCGGCCGAGCACGCGCTGGCTTACCTGAAGCTGCCGGCCGTGTGGCTGTGTTTCTCCTTCTTCCTGTGGACGGCCGCCGCGCTGGGGGCCATCCAGAGTTTTGCCAGCCCCGCCCTCAACCTCATGTACGGGCTCACCGACACCACAACCGCCTTTGTCGTGACCGGCTACATGCTGTGCGGTGCCGTGGGCATGTTCATTGGCGGCTTCCTCGTCAACCGCGTAGCCCGCTTGGAGCGCACCATCGGCGTGTCGATCGGGGTGTCGGTGGTCATGCTGTTGCTGAGCGCCTCGGGGCAGTTGCCACCCTGGCTGGCCGCACTCAGCGTGGTGCTGGCCGGCTTTGGCACCGGTCTGGCCAACCCGTCGCGCGACATGCTGATCAAGCGCGCCGCGCCGCCCGGCGCCACCGGCCGGGTCTACGGCACGGTCTACGCGGGCCTGGACACCGGTCTGGCCCTGGCCGCCCCGGCCTTTGGCCTGCTGATGGACCACCGCATGCCCGCCGCCGTGTTCGCGGGCGCTGCCCTCACGCTGGCCCTGGGTGTGGCCTCGGCGGCCATCGTCGGTCAGCGCGTTGCGGCACGCACCTGAGCGGATCGGCCCGCAGGCACCGCTCCCGCCCTGCGGGTCGCCCTAGGCGTGGGCTCTGGTGACCGGCCAGCCTCAATGCGGCTTGCGCGGCTTGTGCGATTTCTGGAAAGCCTCGGGCTTGTAGACATTGCCCTCGCGCACGACCTCGGCCGCCCGGCTGGCGCGCCGCGCCCGCTCAATCGCCGCGGCGGTGGCCTGACGGGCCTGCTCGGCCTGAGCCGCCTCCGCCTGGCGCGCTGCCCGCCCTCTGAACGGCCGCCGCACCGCAGCAGAAGTAAGCACCCACTGTCGCCTCAGGATTTGATCCAGTTTGGCACGACGTGGCGCAGGCAAGAGCAGACGCCCCAGCATCAAGGCGCACACGAACGCCACCAGCACGGCCAGAACCTGCTCCCCCGACATCACGCCCTCGCCTTCTCCGCGCAGAAATTCGCGCACCTCAATATAGTCCAGCCAGCTGGGCTATGCTTGTCAGCATGACACTCCTGATTCGCTGGCTCTTGCTCGCTTGTGCCCTCGTGCTGCTCACGCAGTGGAACATGGGCGTGCAGGTCGATGGCTTTGGCGCGGCCATGTGGGCCGCCCTGGTCATTGGCCTGCTCAACGCCTTTGTGCGCCCGCTGCTGATCCTGCTGACCTTGCCCGTCACGCTGCTGACGCTGGGCCTGTTCCTGTTCGTGATCAACGCGCTGACCTTCCAGATGGCCTCCGGCCTGCTCGACGGCTTTCACGTGACCGGGTTCTGGCATGCCCTGCTGGGCTCCATCCTCTACAGCCTGTTCGGGCTGGTCATCGACACGGCGCTGCAGCGCATGATGGGGCGCCCGTCGAAGGGCTGACACCCGCCGCGCACTCAGAGCGGCGTGGCCCGCAAGCGCGCGCCGGCCAAAGCATGCGCCACGGTCGCAGCCCGCACCGCTGTGCGGTCGCCGGGCAGGTGCAACAACTCGGTGTGCACGATGCCCCGGCGCAGCGCCCAGGCCAGCCACACGGTGCCCACCGGCTTGTCGGCCGAACCGCCCGTCGGGCCGGCCACCCCTGTGACGGCCACGGCGATGTCCGCGCGTGAGTGCGCCAGGGCGCCCTCGGCCATGGCCCGCGCCACCGCTTCGCTGACCGCACCATGCTGGGCAATCAAGGCCGCGTCCACCCCCAGCATCTCGGTCTTGGACTCGTTGCTGTAGGTCACGAAGCCGCGCTCGAACCAGTCGCTGGAACCGCTCAGGGCGGTGCAGCTCGCGGCGATCAGGCCACCGGTGCACGACTCGGCCGTGGCCAGCCGCCAGTGGTGGTCCTTCAGGCGCTCGGCCAGGGCCGCCACCTCGCTCGACACGTTCAGGGCATCGCTCATTGGCTCATCCTTTCCGGCCCGCAGGCCGCTCACCTCACACCACTCACTCAGGCGAACAAGGCCGCCAGCACCCCACGGTCTCGCACCGCCACCCCCAGCGCCAGCACGAGCAAGGCGCACACTGCCGCCACCAGGTCATCGAACATGATGCCCAGGCCCTGGCGCCAGCCAATCGGTTGCCCCGGCACGGCCTTGAACAAAGCATCGGCCCAGGCCACCGGCCCAGGCTTGGCCGCATCGAAAAACCGAAAAGCCACGAAAGCGCCCAGTTGGCCCAGCCAGCCCACCGGGCCGATCAGCCACAGCATCAGCCAGAAGGCCCAGATCTCATCCCACACGATGGCACCGGGATCGCTGACGCGCAAGTGCTGCGCGGTGCGCGTGCAGGCCCAGCAACCCAAGGGCCAGCCGACCAGCAAGATGGCGGCCCAGATCAGGTCGGTGCGCGGCAAGCCGCTCAAAGCCATCTGCAGGACGACAAAACTGAGCCAGGCCCAGAGCGTGCCGACCGTGCCCGGGGCCACGGGGCTGAGCCCGCTGCCCGCACCCAGCGCGATGAAGTGGGCCGGACGACTGAGCAAGATGCCCACCGTGGGCCGACGTGGTGCCTCGCTCATGCGGCCCCCTTGAAGTGGTCGAACGAGGCCCAGCGGTTGGGCACGGCCTGACGGCCCTCACTGGCACCGGCGGAAGCGCCGCGCCACAGACGCAGCCCGGGCTCAGCTTCGATCTGGCCGATGCGGCTGAGCACCAGGCCCAACTCGGCACCCAACTGGGTCACGCGCTCGCGCTGCGCAGGCGGGGCGGTGAACAGCAACTCGTAGTCGTCGCCCCCGGCCAGAATGCAGTTCAGGCGCTCATCGGGCGAACGGGCGGCGAGCCAGGGGCTCACGGGCAGCTCATCCAAGCTCAGGGCCACGCCCACGCGGCTGCGGCGCAGCACATGGCCCAGGTCGCCCAAGAGCCCGTCAGACACATCAATGGCCGAGGTAGCCAGCCCGCGCAGGCCCACGCCCAGGGCTACGCGCGGGTCGGGGCGCTCCATGGCCAGACGGGTGGCCTCGAACGCCTCGGTGCCCAGGCCCGGATGCAGGCTGCCACGGAAGGCATCCAGCGCCAGCCGCGCTTCACCAGGGTGGCCACTCACCCACAGATCGTCACCCACCTGGGCACCACTGCGCAGCAAGGCCTGACCGGCGGGCACCTCGCCCATCACGGTGATGCCAATGGCCAGGGGGCCGGCCGTGGTGTCCCCGCCGATCAGTTCGCAATCGTGTTCGTCGGCCAGGTCGAGCAGGCCTTTGGCAAAGCCCTTCAGCCAAGCCTCGTCCACCCGGGGTAGGGTCAGGGCCAGCGTGAACGCCAGCGGTGCAGCGCCACAGGCTGCCAGGTCGGACAAGTTGACGGCGAGGGCCTTGTGACCCAGACGGGCTGGGCTGACGGTGGACAAGAAATGACGCCCCTCCACCATCGTGTCGGTGGACACGGCCAGTTGCATCCCCGGCGCCGGCGCGATCACCGCGCAGTCGTCGCCATTGCCCACCACCGCGCGGTGCGGGCCCTGGCCCGGTCGGCGCCAGAAGAAGGTTTCGATCAGATCAAATTCACCCAGGCTCATGGGTGCATTGTCGGGGATCGGGCGGGCATCCGTCCGCGGCTGCGCTCGCCCTGTGCCCGAACATGCCCCCTGAACGGACATTTCCACGGCCTTGCAGGCGAAACCAGCCCGATGTTCCTAGAATATGTGCCTGCCGACACATCCGCCGGCCTTTCAAGGTGAACCAAAACATGACGACCCCTGAGCAAAAACGCGCTGAACTCAAAAAGGCAGCGCTGGAGTACCACGAGTTCCCTACCCCCGGAAAACTCGCCATCAGTGCCACGAAGCAACTCACCAACCAGCGCGACCTGGCGCTGGCCTACTCGCCCGGCGTGGCCGCGCCCTGCGAGGAAATCGTTGAGAACCCGGCGGCCGCCTTCAAATACACCTCCCGCGGCAACCTGGTGGCCGTGATCACCAACGGCACCGCCGTGCTGGGCCTGGGTGACATCGGCCCGCTGGCCGCCAAGCCGGTGATGGAAGGCAAGGCCGTCCTGTTCAAGAAGTTCTCCGACATCGATGTGTTTGACATCGAGATCAACGAGAAAGACCCCGAAAAGCTGGTCGAGATCATCGCCTCGCTGGAGCCGACCTTCGGCGGCATCAACCTCGAAGACATCAAGGCGCCGGACTGCTTCTACATCGAGCGCAAGCTGCGCGAGCGCATGAAGATCCCCGTCTTCCACGACGACCAGCACGGCACCGCCATCGTGGTGGGCGCGGCCATCCTCAACGGCCTCAAAGTCGCGGGCAAGGACATCAAGCACGTCAAGCTGGTGGCCTCGGGCGCTGGCGCCGCCGCCCTGGCCTGCCTGGGCCTGCTGGTCAAGCTGGGCTTTCCGCGTGAAAACATCTGGGTCACTGACCTGGCTGGCGTGGTCTACGAAGGCCGCACCGAACTGATGGACGAAGACAAGGCCTTCTTTGCCCAGAAGACCGACCTGCGCAAGCTGTCCGAAGTCATCGACGGCGCCGACATCTTCCTGGGCCTGTCGGCCGGCGGCGTGCTCAAGCGGGACATGGTCGCCAAGATGGCCGCCAAGCCGCTCATCTTCGCGCTGGCCAACCCCAACCCCGAAATCCTGCCCGAAGACGTCAAGGCCGTGCGCGATGACGCCATCATGGCCACCGGTCGTTCGGACTACCCGAACCAGGTCAACAACGTCCTGTGCTTCCCCTACATCTTCCGGGGCGCGCTGGACTCGGGCGCGACCACCATCACCACCGAGATGGAGATCGCTGCGGTGCATGCGATCGCCGAGCTGGCCCAGGCCGAGCAAAGCGATGTGATCGCGGCCGCCTACTCGGGCGAGAACCTGAGCTTCGGCCCGGATTACCTGATCCCCAAGCCCTTTGACCCGCGCCTGATGATGAAGATCGCGCCGGCGGTGGCCCTGGCGGCCGCCGAATCGGGCGTGGCCTCGCGTCCGGTGACCGACTTCGTGGCCTACAGCGAGAAGCTGCAAAGCTTCGTGTACGCCTCGGGCACCACCATGAAGCCGATCTTCAGCGTGGCCAAGCGCGCCAAGAACAAGCGCATTGCCTATGCCGAGGGCGAGAACGAAGGCGTGCTGCGCGCCGCCCAGATCGTCATCGACGAGAACATCGCGCGCCCCACGCTGGTGGGCCGTCCGGAGATCATCGCCGAGCGCATCGAGCAATACGGCCTGCGCATGAAGGCGGGCGTGGACTACGACCCCGTCAGCGTCGAGAACGACCCGCGCTACCGCGACTTCTGGCAGACCTACCATCAGCTGACCGAGCGCAAGGGCGTGACCCAGCAGATGGCCAAGATCGAGATGCGTCGTCGCCTGACGCTGATCAGCTCGATGCTGCTGCACAAGGGTGAAGTCGACGGTCTGATCTGCGGCACCTGGGGCAACACGGCCCTGCACCTGTACTACATCGACCAGGTGATCGGCAAGCGCCCGGGCGTCAAGACCTATGCGGCCATGACCGGCCTGATCCTGCCGGGTCGCACCGTCAACATCCTGGACACGCACATCAACTACGACCCCACGGCCGAGCAACTGGCCGAGATCACGGTGATGGCAGCCGAGGAGATGATGCGCTTTGGTCAGCGTCCGAAGGCCGCACTGCTGTCGCACTCGAACTTCGGCTCGAGCGACCAGCCCTCGGCAGTGAAGATGCGCCAGGCCCTGGCCCTGATCCAGCAACAAGCCCCCTGGCTGGAGATCGACGGCGAAATGCACGGCGACACCGCGCTGGACGAGGCCTATCGCCAAAAGCTGATGCCGCGCAGCACCCTCACGGGCGAGGCCAACCTGCTGGTGTGCCCGAACGTGGATGCGGCCAACATTGCCTACAACCTGCTCAAGGTCGCGGCCGGCAACAACATCGCGCTGGGCCCGGTCCTGCTGGGAGCAGCCAAGCCCGTGTGCATCCTCACCCCTTCGGCCACGGTGCGCCGCATCGTCAACATGACCGCGATGACGGTGGCCGATGCCAACGCCACGCGCTGATGAGCCCCCAGCCATGATGTGAAAACGGCTTGGGCTTATAGCACAGGCTGTCAACCCCCCGTCAAAAGGCCCCGGTTTGCCGCATTTCAGCGGCCCGGGGCCTTGAGCTTTTGTGGGGTTTTCTATAGCATGAGGTCTTTCACGTAGAGCTGTTGTGCTGAGTGCCAAACCCTTCACGACCCGGCTGTCAGGCCCCACTTGGCTGACATCACGGTCTGCGGCTTTCCTGGCTGGACTGGTGTTGGGTGTCGCCGCCCACTGGATGCCTCAGGAGGCCCAGGCGCGACGCTCCGCTCCGCCAGACACGACGGCCGTTGAAGCGGTGGTGCCTTTGTCGGACTTGCCGGTTCAAGCGCAAGTCGTCCACCAACGCATCCTGACAGGCGGACCGTTCCGCCATACCCAGGACGGCACGGTGTTCGGCAACCGCGAGCGCCACCTGCCCCGTCAGCCGCGCGGCTTCTACCGTGAATACACCGTGCCCACCCCAGGCGTGCGCCATCGCGGAGCGCGGCGCATCGTTTGCGGTGGTAAGGAAATGCGTCAACCTGAAACTTGTTTCTATACCGGGGATCACTACAACAGCTTCCATCGTATCGACCCCCGGCACTGACCTCGCCCGGTCACACCCTCCGCTCTTTTTTCTTTGACCCTCAACTCAGCCCACCAGCCCATCGAGCCCCCCTCCTTGTGCTGAAGGCCCCAAGCGATCATGTTGTTGCAATCCGTTCGACCCAACATCGTTCAAGCCATCCGAGCCTTTCGCCCGGAAGAACTGCAACAGGCAGCCCATGCGGTTGGCCACCACTTCCTGTACACGAACCTGAGCGCCGCTCAGGACAAACAGGACGTGCTGGACATCATTGCTCGCGACTTCCTGTTCCCGGATCACTTCGGCAAGAACCTGGACGCCCTGTACGACTGCATGACCGACCTCGTCCACAAGTCGGGTCCACAGCCCGGCTTCGTCGTCGTGCTCGAACTCATCCCCGGTGACACCGCCTGCGACCGCGAAACCCGCGAGCAGTTGCTCGACGCCTTCCGCGATGCCGCCGACTTCTGGAGCGAGCGCAAGATCCCCTTCCGCGTGTTCTATTCCATGGCCGTCTCTGGCAAGGAATCGGCCAGCAACTGGGACAAGGCCGATGTGGCGCAGAATGACCCCAACGTGAAGCCCGTGAAGGTCTCCAAGAACGCCACACCGACGATCGTGATGAACCTGCCGCCGATGAGCAGCGTGTTCGACACCGCCGCACTGCTGAACGCCGCCTGATGCGGTGACCGCAGGCACCAAGCCTGCTGCCGCCTCCTCATGACAAAGGGCCCCTCCTCACGGACGGGGCCCTTTTGTTTGGGGCCCGGCGCCCGTCAGGGCAGATCTTGAGCGACGCCCGGGGAAGCCGCCACACGTGGGCCGATGGTGTCGCCCAGGCGCCGCTTGAGCGACAGCGGCTGCCCAGCCAGCACATGGCTGTACACCGTGGCGTTGGCCAGCACCTTCTTGACGTAGTCGCGGGTTTCGGCAAAGGGCACGTTCTCGGCCCAGGCTGCGGCCTCGACCGTACCGCCCTCACGCCAGCGACGTGGACGGCTGGGGCCAGCGTTGTAGGCCGCCGCCGCCATGGCCTGCGTGCCCTGGAAATCGTCCAACACCAGTTTGAGATAGCCGGCCCCAATGCGCAGGTTGGTCGAGCGCTCGGTGAGCAGCTCAGGGCTGTAGGGGATGCTCAGCTTGCGGGCCGTCCAGGCCGCCGTGGCGGGCATCACCTGCATCAGACCCGAGGCGCCCACCGTCGATCGTGCGGCCACCAGGAAACGCGACTCCTGACGGATCAGGCCATACATGTAGGCCGGATCCAGCCCCACCTCGGCGGCCGCCGCCAGCACCTCGTCGCGGTAAGGCGTGGGGTAACGCTGCGCCAGGTTGACCATCTGGCGCGTGCGCTCGCTGGTGTTGATGCAGCGGTCCCAGATTTCGCGGCGGCAGGCCAGCTCGGCCACGGCCAGCAATTCGCGGTCGCTCAGCCCGCCGGGCCGGGTGCGGGACAGGGTGAAGTTCCACTCCCGGACCGCGTCGGAACGCCAGCCCAGCGCCATCAGGCGCAAGGCCCGGTCGATACCCGGCTCCACCTCGGCGGCCACCAATTCCGAATCGGTGAGCGGCGCAGGCGTCGGGGGCGGCGCGGGCGGGCGCCCCTGGAGGGCCTCGCTGGCCAATTGGCCATAAAAGGTCAGCGGATCGGCCACCTGGATCAGCCGTTCACGCGCCTGCTGACGCAGGACTGTCGCCAGGGCCGGTGAGGTCGCCGCGCGGGCCTGAAGGGCACGCGCCTGCCAGTACAGCCAGGCGGGATCGTTGCGCTGGGCCGGTGTCATGGCCGACACAGCCTGCTCGACCTGCACCCAACGAGCGGCATCGCCCGCCGTGGCAGCCCGGATGGCACTGCGCACCATCCAGCCCAGGGTCTCATCCGACCAGGCGGCTGCACCGGGGGACAGCTCACCCGCCCCCGCCGCCATGCCCAGATCGGTCCAGGCCCGGGCGTAATGCGCAGGGGCCTCCGGCAACAGGCGCCAGGCGGCGGTGCGCCCCAGTTGGGCCCAGGCCCACGCGGCCTCCTCGGCGCGCCACTGCCAGCGCGCACGCGTGGCGGCATCGGCGATGGCCGCGGTGGCCGCCGCGTGGTCCACGCTGGCCCAGCGGATGAAGGCCAGCAGGTTCAGCGGCCCTTCCGACTCGGGTGGGATGCTCAGCGGGATGCTGGCCAGGGTCGGCCTGGGCAGCGGCTTCTTGCGCAACAGGCTGCGGGTCTTCGACGCGGGCTGTTTGGCAGACGACTGGGGACCGATGGAGGCACCCGGTGAGCGATCGTCCTCACCGTCGGCCGACGCGAGCGCGCCCGACAGCGCACCGGGTTGCAGCACCGCCTGGGGTGTGGTCATCAAGCGAGCGGCCACCTGGGCCACGGCATCTCCCAGGTGTCGCGCCGTCTGCTGAACCGCCTTGGGCTTGTTGGACTCCACCACCAGACGCAGCTTTTGCCAGACATCCTCGGAGGTGAGCACCCCCGCCTTCAACAGCCCGCTGGCCATGCGATCACAGCCCTGATCGGCGTCTTTCTGGTCCCACCAGGCCTGCTGCGCCTGCGCGCGCCAGACGCTGCTCGTCTGGGCCGCTGCCCGCGCCTGGTAACGCGCCCACACCCCCAGGCAGGTGACCTCGCGGTCGTCGGCCATGCGAAACTGCGGCTGAATCCGCAGGAAAGTACCCCAATCCTGGCGGCGCCCCAGCTCCAGCAACCAGTCGTTGCGGCCACGGTCGGCCACATAGCTGTCTGGCCAACGCGCGAAGAAGGCATCCACCTCGGCCACACTGATGGTGGGCAGGCGCAGCATCAGCGACCAATAATCGGCCCAGGGGGCCAAGGGGTGTTGCGTCTGGATCAGTTGATCGCGTGCAGACAGCAGGGCCACGGCGTCACGGGCGCGCCAAGCCTCGCGGGCCGCCACGATGGCGGCGTTGTCCGTGCCGTCGACCCCGGGCTGGGCGAAGGCGGTGGGGGCCAGGGCGCCACAGGCCAGGGCCATCGCCGCCAGCATCCGGGCGACCGGGGCCGCATACTTGTGTGTGAATTTCAATGGAATGACTCTCTGTGATGACCTCACCCGACCCGACCCTCAATCGCTCTGCCCTGCGCCGGCGCCTGCTGGCCGCGCATCAAGCCTGGTGTGCCACGCCTGCGGGCGAAGCCGCGCAAGTGCAACTGGAACAACGCCTGCTGGACGTGCTCGCGCAGCTGGAGCCCGATGGCCTGGGGGTGTACTGGCCCATGAAGGGGGAATTTAACCCAAGGACGCTGGCCTTGCGCGCCCAGGCGCAGTGGGATTGCCGCCTGGCCCTGCCTTTTGCCCAACGCGAACCGGTGGCCATGCACTTTCGCCCTTGGGATGGCGGCGAGCTGAGCACCGTGGACGAGTGTGGCCTGCCCAGCCCGGTGGGCAAACCGGTGGTGCCCGATGTGGTGCTGGTGCCCTGCGTGGGCTTCACGCCCGAGGGCTTTCGCCTGGGCTATGGCGGGGGCTATTTCGACCGCTACCTGGCTGCCCACCCCGGCGTCACCGTGATCGGCGTGGCCTGGGAGCAGGCGCGCCTGAGCGGCGAGGAACTGGCCCCGCAAGCGCATGACCTGCCCCTGATGGCCGTGGTCACCGAAGCGCAGGTGTGGACGCCAGATTGAGATGAAAAAACCCCGCCGAGGCGGGGTTTTCAGGGGCAGAGCGCCAGTGGCGATCAGGCAGCCAGACGCTGCGCCAGCTTGGCCTTGGTCGCAGGCATTTCGGCCGGCAGGTTGTGGGCCAGCTGGGTGAACAGCTCGTCGTGCAGCTTGAGCTCTTGCGTCCAGGCGGCGGTGTCGATGCCGATGACCGACTGGAACTGGTCCTTCGTGAAGTTCAGGCCGTTCCAGTTGATGTCTTCGTAGGTCGGGCTGATGCCAAAAGCGTTTTCCACGCCGTGGGCCTTGCCTTGCAGGCGGCCCAGCATCCACTCCAGCACGCGCATGTTTTCGCTGTAGCCAGGCCACACGAACTTGCCGTCGGCACCCTTGCGGAACCAGTTGACGCAGTAGATCTTGGGCAGTTGGGCGCCAGAGGCGGCCAGCTTGTTGCCCAGGCTCAGCCAGTGCTGGAAGTAGTCGCTCATGTTGTAGCCCATGAAGGGCAGCATGGCGAACGGGTCGCGACGGACCACACCTTGCGCGCCAAAAGCGGCGGCGGTGGTTTCGGAGCCCATGGTGGCGGCCATGTAGACGCCTTCGGTCCAGTCACGGGCCTCGGTCACCAGCGGCACGGTCGTGGAGCGACGGCCACCGAAGATGAAGGCGTCGATCGGCACGCCAGCGGGGTTGTCCCACTCGGGGTCCAGCGCCGGGTTGTTGGTGGCCGAGACCGTGAAGCGGGCGTTGGGGTGAGCGGCCTTGGTGCCCTTTTCCTTGGCAATCGCCGGGGTCCAGTCGTTGCCTTGCCAGTCGACCAGGTGCGCAGGCAGCTCGTCGGTCATCGACTCCCACCACACGTCGCCGTCGTCGGTCAGGGCCACGTTCGTGAAGATCACGTCGCGGTCGAGCGACTTCATGCAGTTGAAGTTCGTCAGCGTGTTGGTGCCAGGGGCCACGCCGAAGTAACCGGCTTCGGGGTTGATGGCGTACAGCTTGCCATCGGCCGCGGGCTTGATCCAGGCGATGTCGTCACCGATGGTGGTGACCTTCCAGCCGTTGTAGCCCTCGGGCGGGATCAGCATGGAGAAGTTGGTCTTGCCACAGGCCGAGGGGAAAGCGGCGGCCACGTGGTACTTCTGGCCTTCGGGGTTGGTCACGCCCAGCAGCAGCATGTGCTCGGCCAGCCAGCCCTGGTCACGGCCCATGGTGGAGGCGATGCGCAGCGCGAAGCACTTCTTGCCCAGCAGCGCGTTGCCGCCGTAGCCCGAACCGTAGGACCAGATTTCGCGGGTCGTGGGGTAGTGGACGATGTACTTGGTGTCGGGGTTGCACGGCCAGGCCACGTCTTGCTGACCTTCGGCCAGCGGGGCGCCCACGGTGTGCACACAGGGCACGAACTCGCCATCGGTGCCCAGCACGTCGATCACGCCCTTGCCCATGCGGGTCATGAGCTTCATGTTGACGGCCACGTAGGCCGAGTCAGACAGCTCGACGCCGATGTGGGCGATGTTGGAACCCAGCGGGCCCATCGAGAAGGGGATCACGTACATCGTGCGGCCCTTCATCGACCCCTTGAACAGGGCGTCTTCACCGGTTTGCAGCTTGGCGCGCATTTCGGCGGGCTCACACCAGTTGTTGGTGGGGCCGGCGTCTTCCTTGCGCTCGGCGCAGATGAAGGTGCGGTCTTCCACGCGGGCCACGTCGGACGGGTGGGTCCAGGCCAGGTAGGAGTTGGGGCGCAGCTCGGGGTTGAGCTTCTTGAACGAGCCGGCGGCCACGAGCTGGGCGCACAGGCGGTCGTACTCTTCTTGGGAACCGTCACACCAGACGATGTCCTTGGGCTGCGTCAGGGCGGCGATTTCGGCCACCCAGGCGATCAGCTTGGTGTTTTTGACGTAAGCAGGTGCATTCACCTGTACTGCAGCAGTCATGACTCACTCCAGAAAATTAAAAAACAGGGTCTCGACAGCACGGCCAACCACCACCATGCTCTCGACACCCCGCCTCAGCGTGCGGCCCGCTGCATCTGCTTCTATCTCGCGTACCCCGGCAAATCAACGGGATGAACGCACGACAGACGTATCGGGAACCTTCCATTTTAATCAAGTCGCACGTTTTTGACACCCCCCTGACCCCGATGCGAACCAGGGACAGACCCCAACCCCCCAAGAAAGCGTGCCCGGCCGTTCTGGTTTTTTGTATCCTGACAGGCTTGCCCGCCCCACCGGGGCCCTGTTCCGTCGCCCGCCTGCCATGTCCGCCTCTGCCCGTCGCACCTTCTTCACCACGACCCTGACCGGTCTGGGCCTGCTCGCGGCCCCCTTGGCCAGCCAGGCCCAAGGGCGCGTGCCCGCGCGTGCCGACAGCCCCCGTATCGGCGCCGACCCGCTGGTGATCAGCACCGGCCTGACGGGCCGATGGCAGTCGGCCATGCGCCAGGACCTGGGCTGGACGGCGCGCTTCGAGGCCATGGGCACGCGCCAGGTGCTGAACGCCCTGGAGCAGGGGGGCATCGACGCCGGCCTGTTTCTCTCGCACCCGCGCGCCGAGGCGCTGGAAAAGGAAGGCTTGATCTACAACCGTCAGACGGTGGCGCGCACCGACGTGCTGCTGCTGGGCCCCGTCGACGATGTCGCCGGCCTGCGCGGCGAGACCGATGCCGCCCGGGCCCTGATGCAGGTGCTGGCGGCGTGCCGGGCCGGCGTGGCCAACTGGCACCCGCTGGAGGCCGATTCGCCCCTGGAGGCCCTGGCCCACCGGCTGAGTGGGGGTCAGTTGCGCGCCTTGCTGAGCCTCGCAGCCAGCGTGAAAACCGGTGCCCGCCTGCCCAGCTACCGGCTCATGACCCGTGCCCAGTGGCTGGCCACCCCGCCGCAAGGCGAGCCGCGCAAGATCTGGCTGGCGGGCGGTCCGAACTTCGTGCTGGAGGCCCAGGTGGCCTGCGCCTTCCGCTCGCGCCACCCGGGGGCCAAGTTGCTGGTGAGCTGGCTGCAATGGCCGCTGGCCCAGAGCGCGGTCAAGGCCAGCCGCCCGGGTTGGCAAGGCCCCAAGGGATGACGATGGACACCCTGCTGCGCGCCTGGCCCTGGCTGCCCACCCTGCCGGACGGCCAGATCGACCTGCCCCTGGTCGGCAACATCGTGGCCGCCAGCCTGATGGCGGTGCTGGCCCTGATGATGTGGATGGGGCAGCGCACCCAGACCCTCGCCCCGATGAGCCGGCCCCTGGCGCACACCCTGGGCGCCTCGCGCTGGCGCAGTTGGTGGACCCTGGCGTTGCAACTGCCCGCGCCCCCCCTCGCCAAGCCCCGCCCCGCCTCGACGTCGGCCCGCGCCCTGAGTGTGGAGCTGCGCCTGCAGCAGCCGGGCTTGGACATCCGTGCACAGTTTCGCGTGCCCCCGGGCCGCGTCTGTGCGCTGGTAGGACGCGAGCCCGCCACCCAGAGCGCCCTGTTGCAGGCCGCCGCCGGCCTCATCCCGGCCAAAGGAGGGCGCGTCGCGCTGGGGCAGGACACCTTGTATGACGGCACCGCCCGCGTCAACCTGCCCGTGCATCAGCGGCGCCTGGTCTGGCTGGACGCTCACGCCCACCTGTTCGCGCACCTGAGCGTGCGCGGCAACCTGCGCTATGGCCTGCCACGCGGTACCGCCCCCGCCGACGCCCCCGACTTCACGCAGATCGTGGCGTGGCTGGAGCTGGCCACCCTGCTGCCCCGACGTCCCGCGCAACTCACTGCGTCGCAGCGGGTGCGCGTGGCTCTGGGCCGCGCCCTGCTGTCACGCCCCCAGGCCCTGCTGCTGGACAACCCACTGGGCGAGGTGCCCGCCCACGAGCATGACGAGTTGCTGGACCTGCTGGCCGAGATCCCCCGGCGCTGGCGCATTCCCATGGTGCTGGTCAGCCCCCGGATGAGCGAGGTGGTGCGCCTGGCCGACGACGTGCTGGTGCTGCACGAAGGCCGCATGGCCAGTGCAGGCCCCGCCACGCAGGTGCTGTCGGACGTGTCCCTGTCGACCTTTCTGGAGGGCACCGATGCGGGCTGCGTGATCGAAGGCGTGGTGCGCCGCCACGACCTGAACTGGCTGCTCAGCGAGGTGGACGTGGGTGGCCAGCGCATCACGGTGCCAGCCATGCTGCACCCGGTAGGCAGCCCCGTGCGCCTGAAGCTGCGCGCCCGTGACCTGAGCCTGCACCGCCAGCCCCCAGCCGACACCAGCAGCCTCAACTGCCTGCACGGCCGCATCACACAGGTGATGCTGGCGGGCGAGCATGGCACCTACGGCGCCGTCGGGATCGAGCTGGACCAGGCCCTGGGCGCCCACGGGGACACGGAACAGGGTGCCCCTGCGGTCTGGGCGCTGCTGACCCGCAAGGCCATTCAACAGATGGACTGGGCGCCGGGCCAGCCCTGCGTGGTGGGCTTCAAGGCCATGGCGACCACAGTGACGGCCTGGCACTGACACGCCCGCGCGGGGCATACTGCAGGCCTGACCTTCGCCCTGCGCCCTTCACGGTACCCGCCATGTCCCTTCATTTGCCGCGCCAGATCCTGTCCGTCAACACCGCGGCGGCCACGCCGCTCGACATCGCGGGACGCCGCGTCCTCAGCGGCATCGGCAAGCGGGCGGTGAGCACCCCGGCCGACCCGCAGCGCATTGCCGTGCAGCGGCTCGGTCTGGCGGGTGACGAGCAGGCCGACCTGACGGTGCATGGCGGTCTGAACAAGGCGGTGTACGCCTATCCGCACGAGCACTACGCTTTCTGGCAGACCGTGCGTGCCCAGGCCGGGGTGCAGGCCTGGGGCGAGGCCATGCCGCACGGCATGCTGGGCGAGAACCTGACGCTCACCGGCCTGCTGGAGGACGATGCCTGCGTGGGTGACCAACTGCGGTTTGCCGACTGCGTGCTGGCCATCAGCGAGCCGCGCAAGCCCTGCTTCAAGTTCGACGCCATCATGGGTTTCAAACAGGCCACCAAGATGATGGCGCAGTCAGGCTACTGCGGCTTTTACCTGTCCGTGATCCAACCGGGCACGATCGCGGCCGGCGAGACCTATGAGCTGGTCCACGGCGCGCGCGAGGTGAGCATCAAGGAGCTGTTCGGCGCGAAGATGAACCGGCGGCACCTGGACTGAGCCGCCAGTGCCACGGCCTCAGCAGTACGTCAGGTCTGGCTCGGGCAAGGCCTCGACCTGCGGACGGGCCAGCAGGTAACCCTGGAACATCGAGACCCCCATGCCTCGCAGCGTGTCGAGCTCTTGCGGCGTCTCGACACCTTCGGCGATGATCTTGCATCCCAGCGCCTTGCAGGTGCCGATCACGCCACCCACGATGGCGCGGCGCACGGGGTCGCGATCGATGTCACGCGTCAAGGCCATGTCGAGCTTGACGATGTGCGGCTGAAAATCGGCCAGCAGGTTCAGGCCGGAGTAGCCCGCGCCAAAATCGTCGATGGCCGTGAGGAAGCCGCGCTGCTGGTAGTCCTTGATGATGCGCAGGGCATGGGCCTGGTCGCGGATCTTCTCGCCCTCGGTCAGCTCGAAAATCAACCGGTCGGGGGGGAAGCCCACCTTGCGGGCAGCAGCCAGCGTCAAGCGGATGCAGGTCGCGGGCTCGTACACCGCGTTGGGCAGGAAATTGATCGACAGGTAGGTCGTCATGCCCAGGCGCTGGGCTGTTTCGATGGCCAGCACGCGGCAGGTCTGGTCAAAGCTGTACATCTCTTCGGGCGAGACAGCGGCCAGCACCTCGCCCGCAGACGCGCCCTGAGCCCCCCGGACCAGGGCCTCGTAGGCAAAGACGGTACGCGTGTCCACATCCACAATGGGCTGGAAGGCCATTTTCAGATCAAGATGAAAAGGCTTCGAGTTGCGGCACCGAATACAGCCGATGAGTTCGTCATCGGCGTCGGCGAAAAAGTCAGACAAGTACATACCACGTCCTGATGACGGTGAAACGGAAGCCACCGTTTGTACCACGTCTGACTCGAAAGGGTGCTCGCCCGCCGGATCACCGCAGCGCGTTGCTCACCCCCGATGCCACATGCCCGGAGGGCACGTGCGGGGCGGCGTTGTCCACATGCCCGGTCTGGTCATCGAAGAAGAAATCGGGCTCGAACTCGCGCAGGAATTCGCCCTTGGGCAGGCCGCCCAGGAACAAGGCCTCGTGCACGTCGATGCCCCAGTTCATCAGGGTGCGGATGGCACGCTCATGCGCGGGCGCGCCACGCGCCGTGACCAGCGCCGTGCGGATGCGCATGCCGTTGGCGCCGCCGCTGGCCGCGTGATGCTGCAAGGTGTGCAGAGCCTGGAGCAAGGGCTTGAAGGGCCCGTCGGGCAGGGGCTGCTGCGCCAGCGCGACCTCGTGGGCCTGGAAGGCGTCCAGCCCGCCGCTTTGGTAGACCTGCTCGGCCTCGTCCGAGAACAACACGGCGTCACCGTCGAACGCGATGCGCACCTCGTGGGGATGGGCCTCGCCAGCGCGAGCAGCATGGGGCAGCACGCGAGCGGCCGGCACGCCAGCGCCCAGGGCCGAGCGCACATCGGCCTCGTTGGCCGACAGGAACAGGTGGGCCTGCAGGGGCCGCAGGTAACGCCAGGGACTTTCGCCGCGCGTGAACACGCCACGCTCGATGGGCAGGCCATAGTGGCGCGCCGAGCGAAACACCCGCATGCCCGAGACCGGGTCGTTGCGCGACAGGATCACCACTTCAACGCGGGCCTCGTCGGGCGTGTTGAAGGCAAGCAGCTTGCGCACCAGCGAGAAGGCCACGCCGGGCCGCGCAGGCTCGTCCACCTTGTCGAGCTGCAGCGCCATGTAGGCACGGTCGTCGGCGCCTTCGAAGAGGCGGTTCTCTTCTTCAAAGTCGAACAGGGCGCGCGAGGAGATCGCGACCACCAGTTTTCCGCTCAGGCTGGCTGCCATGTGTTCACTTGACCCAGGTGTTCATCTGCATGATGGGCAGCATCACGGACATGACGATGAGCATCACCACCAGGCCCATGGCCACGATCAGCAGCGGCTCCAGGATGGTGGCAATGGCCAGCGCCTTGCGCGTGACCTCGGCACTCAACTGGTTGGCGGCGCGCTGCAGCATCACGGGCAGCTGACCGGTCTGCTCGCCCAGGCGGGCAAACATGGCCAGCAAGCCCGGAAAACGTTTCTTGGCGGCCAGGGCCGAGGCCAGTGGCGCGCCTTCGCGCACCTGGTCCAGGCAGTCCATGGCGTCGGCGCGCATGGCGCGGTTGGACAGGGTTTCGGCGGCGGCCTGCAAGGCCTTGAGGATGGGCACGCCCGAGCCCGCCAGCATGGCCAGTGTGCCGGCAAAGCGTGCGGCGTTGTAGCCCTTGGCCAGACGACCGGTGACGGGCAGGGTGAGCCAGAAGGCGTCCGAGCGCACACGGAAGTCTTCGTTGCGCCGCGCAACCACCAGGGCCGCGACGCCACCTGCCAGCGCCAGCCCCAACAACCAGCCCCAGCTGCGCATGAAGGCGCTCAGGCCCAGCATGAACTGGGTGAGCAGGGGCAAGGCCCGCTTGCTGCTGGAGAACACCTGGGCCACCTGCGGCACCACGAACACCAGCAAGGCCACCACGATGACCACGGCAAACACCGAGACAATGGCCGGGTAGAGCGTGGCGCCGATGAGCTTGGAGGTCAGGGCCTGCTGCTCTTCCAGGTCATTGGCGAGCTTGTCCAGCACCTGCCCCAGTTGCCCGCTTTGCTCACCGGCCGCGACCACGCCGCGGTAGACCTCATCGAACTCCCGAGGCGAGCCGCCCAGGGCGCGGGCAAAGGTCGAGCCCGCGTTCACCTCGGCGCGCAGGTGAGAGACCAGTTCACGCTGGCGCGGGTCTTCGGCCTCGTCGGCCAGGGCAGTGAGCGCCCGCTCCAGCGGCAAGCCGGCCACGACCAGGCCCGAGAGCTGGCGCGTCCAGATCGCCAAGGCGGTGGCATTGAACACGCGTCGCGCGAACAGCTGGCGCGAACCCGGCGCCTCCCCTTCGCCCGCGGTCACGGGGTCCACCTTGAGGGGCACCAGTTGCTGGCCGCGCAGCTGGGTGCGGGCGGCCTTGGGTGTGTCGGCCTCGACCAGACCATTGACGGTCTTGCCTGCGGCGTTGAGCGCTTCGAAACGGTATGCCGGCATCGGGCGCCTTTATCCTTGGTCCATCATGCGACCCATCACTCGCGAGTGACCCGCAAGACCTCTTCGAGCGAGGTCACGCCCTCGGCCACCAGCCGGTCACCGTCGTCACGCATGGTCTTCATGCCCGCCCGCTGGGCCACCTCGAAGAGCTGGGCTTCGGCGGCCTTGGCGTGGATCAGGCCGCGGATTTCATCGTCCGCCACCATCAGCTCGTACACGCCAGTACGGCCCTTGTAGCCGCTCATGCCGCACTCCTGGCAGCCGACCGGGTGCCAGCGACCTTGCTCGTCCTGGCGCTTGCAATGCACACACAGCTTGCGCACCAGCCGCTGGCCGAGCACGCCCAGCAGCGACGAGGACAGCAGGAAGGGCTCGATGCCCATGTCGGTCAGGCGGGTGACGGCGCTGGGCGCGTCATTGGTGTGCAGCGTGGCCAGCACCAAGTGGCCGGTCAGCGAGGCCTGCACCGCGATCTGCGCGGTCTCGAAGTCGCGGATTTCACCGATCATGATGACGTCTGGGTCCTGGCGCAAGATGGCGCGCAGGGCCTTGGCAAAGGTCAGCTCAATCTTGGCATTGACCTGGGTCTGGCCGATGCCCGCCAGCTCGTACTCGACCGGGTCTTCCACGGTCAGCACATTGGTGGTGGACGCGTCCACCGTGCTCAGGCCCGCGTACAGCGTGGTGGTCTTGCCCGAGCCGGTGGGGCCGGTGACCAGCACGATGCCGTGGGGCTGGCGCAGCAGGCGCTTGAACTTGTCGAGCGACTCGCCGCTCATGCCCAGCGACTCCAGCGTGAACTTGCTGGTGTCGCCCTTGTCCAGGATCCGCAGCACGGCGCGCTCACCATGCGCAGACGGCAGCGTCGAGACCCGCACGTCCACCGCGCGGCCACCGATGCGCAGGCTGATGCGGCCGTCTTGCGGCAGGCGTTTTTCAGAGATGTCGAGCTCGGCCATGATCTTCAGGCGCGAGATCAGTGCGGCGTGCAGCGCCTTGTTGGGCTGCACCACCTCGCGCAGCGTGCCGTCCACCCGAAAGCGCACGGCCGACGAGCGCTCGTAGGGCTCGATGTGGATGTCCGACGCCCCGTCCTTGGTCGCCTGCGTCAGCAGCGCGTTGAGCATGCGGATGATGGGCGCGTCGTTGCTCGACTCGAGCAGGTCTTCGACGGCGGGCAACTCCTGCAGCATGCGCGACAGGTCGACCGCGCTTTCGACCTCACCGACCACCGCCGCCGCACTGCCCTCGCCGCCCGAGTAGGCCGCCGCGATGCGCTGCGCCAGGGTGTCGGGCGGATCGTGCTCGATGCGGTTGACGGCGTACAGGCGCAGCACCTCGGACAGGGCCGCGTGCGAAACGTTCAGGCTGGCCCACAGCGTGGCGCGCTCGCCGTCCTGCTCCAGCAGCAGGTTGTAGGCCTTGGCAAAGGCGTAGGGAAGGGGGTGACGTGCGCCCATGGTGTGCGTGCTCCCTGCCTCACTGCGCCGCAGGCGGTGCAGCGGGGGTGGTCGGCGTCGGGGCCAACTTGGTCGCGTAGCCCGTGCCGCCCGGCATCAAGACGTTCGTGACAGGGGTGTCCGGGTCGTCCAGCGGCTGCTGGGTCGAAGGCAGGTTCATGCGGGTGCTGAGCTTGAGCGGGTCGAGCAAGGGCGCCTCGTTGATGGGCAACAAGGTGCTCTCCTGGGGCTGGCTGTCCATCTGGCGCTGGCGCATGTACTCGTATCGGTCCAGCGTCAGGGCGTTGGCCGCATCCTGGTTGCGCATCACGATCGGGCGCAGGAACACCATCAGATTGGTCTTCTTGCGGCCGCGCTCCTGGCTCTTGAACAGGTTGCCCAGGTAGGGGATGTCGCCCAGCAAAGGCACCTTGGACTGACCATCGGTGTACTCGTCCTTCATCAGGCCGCCCAGCACCAGCACCTCGCCATCGTCCACCACCACCGAGGTCTCGATGGAGCTCTTGGACGTGGTCGGGCCATTCGCGGCCGAAGCCGTGGCGCCCTTGACGCTGGCGTCTTCCTGGAAGATGGTCATGCGCACGGCCCCGCCCTCGCCCACCTGCGGGCGCACCCGCAAAGTCAGGCCCACGTCCTTGCGCTCGACCGTCTGGAAGGGGTTCACGGAGCCATTGTTCGAGCCGGTGTTGCTGTAGCTGCCGGTCACGAAAGGCACGTTCTCGCCCACGACGATCTTGGCCTCTTCGTTGTCGAGGGTGACCAGGTTGGGCGTGGACAGGATGTTGCCGCCCGCCTCGGTCTGCAAGAAAGTGGCCAGTGCGCCCAGGCTGATGCTGCCATCGCTCAGGCGCCGTGCCAGGGCCACGTTGAAGCCGTTGAGCGCGGGCACCGCGTTGGCGGCCGCGCTGGTCAGCACATCGGTCAGAGCGGGGATCTTGCCGAAGCCGGTGAAGTTGGCACCCGCCCCCACCAGGGTGCGGCTGCCGGCGCCACCGGCCCACTGCACGCCCAGGCTGGCGGCCTTCTCGGCATCGACCTTGACGATCATGGCCTCGATGTAGATCTGGGCACGACGGCCGTCAAGCTGGTCGATGACCGCACGCAGCTGGCGGTACTGCGCCTCGGAGGCCGTGATGATCAGAGAGTTGGTGCTGGGGTCGGCCTGGATGAAGCCGCCAGTCGAAGGTTGGGCCGAGGCCGCCACCGGCGCGGTGGACTGCGATGCCGCCGCACTGGCGTTGCCCATGTTGGCCGCGCCCAGGGCGTTGTTGCTGGCCCCTCGGGCGCCAGTTGTGGCGGAGGCGTCCGTGCTGCCGGAGCCACCGCTCCCGCCCGAGCCGCCTGCGCCCGGATAGGCCGCGCGCAGCACCTGGGCCAGCTTCACCGCATCGGCGTTCTTGAGGTAGACCACGTGGATGCCGCTGCCCCCCACCCCGGTGTTGCCGGGACGGTCCAGGCGCTGCACGAGGTTGCGTACCAGGGTCATGCGCGCCGGCGAGGGCGCTCGCACCATCAGCGTGTTGGTGCGGGCATCGGCCATCACCAGCGTGCCCGCAGCCCCGGCAGCCGCCCCCGGCGCGGCGGGTGCGGCGCCACCGCCATCGGCCAGGCGCTGCACCACCGGCGCCAGGTCCACCGCCACCGCATGCTGCAGCGGGATGGCTTCCAGGTCAGAGGAAGTGGGCACATCCAGCGCCGCGATCATCTGGCCGATGCGCCGCAGGTTGTCGGCGTAGTCGGTGATGACCAGGGTGTTGCTCGACGGGTTGGCGTTGATCGTGTTGTTGGGGCTGATCAAGGGGCGCAACACCGCCACCAGGTTGTTGGCGTTCTCGTTTTGCAGGCGGAAGATCTGGGTGAGCACCTGGTCGCCCGAGCGCCGCACCGCCCCCACGTCGACGGTGCCGGTCTGCAGCTTGGCCTCGGCCTCGGGCACGATCTTGAGCAGGCCGGCCACGTCCACCATGCTGAAACCCTGGCCGCGCAGCGCCGCCAGGAAGTTCTGATACGCCGAGCGCGTGCTCATGGGCTGGTCGCTGTACAGGGTGATCGTGCCCTTGACGCGCGGATCGACCAGGATCTGGCGATTGAGGATGGCGGCCATGGCGCGGGCCACGCCTTCGATTTCGGCGTTGACGAAGTTGAGCGTCACCATCGACTCGCGGGCACCGGACTGCGGCGCGGCCAGGGCCTGGCCCACGCTCAGAAAGCCTCCCGGCCCCCAGCCCAGGGCCAGGGCCAGGGCCATGAGCAGCGCCGTGGCGCGGGGACGTGTCAGCAGGGGATGGGTCTTCATGCCTTATCCGATCGAAATGACAGACCGGTCGCCCGAGCGGCGACCGATGATGTTCAACAAATTGTCCAAAGCCCCGCGCTCGGCCTCACTGGCCTGCGCCTCACCCCGGAAGAAGGTGCCGCCGGCACTGACCGTGCCCAGGCCCGACAACTGCAGCGCGCCATCGACGGTGCGCAGCGACATCTGCAACAGGCCCTGCTCATCGGCACGCAGACCGAGGTGGTAGGAGCCCAGGCGGTCCAGGGTCGTCAGACGGGACGACACATTGTCCAGCCAGACATCGGCCTGGCCGTTGACCCGCACGCGCCCCCCCACCCACTCGATGGCGAGCTGGTTGGCAGATACACGCAGCACGCCGCCGAGCTGCAGGGTGTTCCAGGGCGTACCCAGGCCGCTCAGCCAGGCCGCAGGCCAGTGGCCAAGCGTGCCCGACGTTTGCCAACCACGCGGGTTGTCCACCGGCACGAGCCCGATGTCGACCCGCCCGCGACCCCAGCCGGGCCGCACCTGCATCGCCACAGCCTGGGGCAGGCAGCAGTCGTGCTGCAGCACCACCCGCACGCCACGATCCTGCCAGCGCAGGGTCCAGTTCAAGCGCCCAGGCAGGGCGCGCACGTCGCGGCTGCCCGGCCCGCCGGTGAGCACGGCCACGGCCTGGCCTTGCCAGATCGTGCCCTGCGCATCGGCCAGCAACAGGCGCTCGCCGGTCCAACGCGACACCCCATGGGCCAGCCAGCTTGCCGGCGCAAAGGCCACCAGCCCGGCCACACCGCCCAAGGCAGCACCAGCCCAGGCCCAACGACGGCCGGCCTTGCGCACCTTTTCCCAACGCAGCACCTCCAGTGTGGACTCGAAGCTGCGGGTCACGTAGGCCTCCGGGCCCAGCAACCAGCGGGGACGCCGCGCCCAGCGCAGGCGCAACACCTGAACGGTGCTTTGCACGGTGGTCTGAAACGTGGTCACAGCGCCCCTCCCGCACCCAAAGACAAGGTGACCGAGCCCTGGTAGAGCGCGTCGCCGCTCTGCTGCCAGGCGGCCTCCAGCGGCCGCGCCCGCGCGCCCACCCGCACTTCCTCGAGCCACGCCGCCAGGGCCTCGCCTGACACGCCCTGGAAGTTCAGCACCGCCCGGTCGCCCTGGCGGCTCAGCCGCGCGCCCGCCCCCAGGCGAGCGGTGGCGGACTGCAAGCTGGCCTCCGCCTGAACGGGTGGCACCGGCGGGCGCTGGCGCAAGGTCTGCGCCTCATCGGCTTGCTGACGCATCAGCGCCAGCTCGGCCTCGACCGTCTGCATCTGGGTCGGGACGGTCTGCAGGGTGCGCCATGCCGGCCGCACGCCCACCATCACCACCAGGGTGAGGCCCGCCAGCCAGGCGGCCACGGTGAGCAAGCGGCGCTCGCTGGGCGACATGCTGGCCCATTGGGCCCGCCAGGCTTGGCGCAAGGATTGAACACGCTCGGAAGGGGAACTCATTCAGACTGCTTTCAAGGTGCTTCAGCTGCGGGGACCACGACGCACGGTCAGGAGGCCGTCGGCCTGGGTGTCCACCTGAACGCCGGCCGCGCCCAGTTGTGCACGGAACGCTTCGATCTCGCCTGCGCCCCAGCCGGACGGTGGCGCCACGCTCAAGGCCTGGCCGTCATAGCGCAGCGAGGCCGAGGGCGTCTCGCGGGGCCAGGCTGTGGCCACCAGTGCCATCAGCGCCTCCAGATCGTTGGCCCCCGGCTCGCCAGCCTGGGTCCGCAGGGTGTCGGTTTCACGCTGCATCTGCACGGGCGCATCCAGCACCACGCGCACCTGCGGATGCGCCTGCTGCAGCAACTGCACGCGTTGCGCCATCCGGTTCTTGAGCGTGTGCTGCTGGTGCCAGGCCCACACATTGAGCCCCAGCACCTGCACCACCACCAGCGCCGCCAACCCCACCCGCACCGGCCGCCAGGTGGGCGACAAGAAGCGCCGCCACTGGTCAGACAGCGCATGCGCGCCCTTGCTGCGTGGCGCCAGCTCGAACTGCAGCAGGTTCCACAGCGAACGCGAGGCCAGCAACATGTGCTCAGACGCGGTCTGCACCGTCACGGCCCGACCCAGCCAGCGCTCGGCCGGTGAGGCCACGGGCGGGGTCGCGAAAAAACGGGCCTGCGGGGGAAGCGGGTCGGGCAACAGACCCCGCGACAGGCTGCCGCCCAGCGGCCAGGTCGACACGCCCTCGGGGCTGGCCCAGGTCATCAGCACCTCGGGGCCAGACTCGGAGCTGCCCTGCCCGGCCTCGAATGCCTCGTGAAACAAGGCGGTGGCCGGCTCATCGGGCGCCGCACCGGGCACCACCCGCTCGACACGCAGCTTGGCCTTTTCCAGGGCCATCAGCTGCGAAGTCAGCCAGGTGTGGTCGCACACCGCCACCCAGGTCGGTTGCCCGACCTTGGCCTGCGGCGCCACGGCCAGGTGCAATTGCTCCGGCTCGTCCAGCAGCGCGTCTTCCAGCAAACTGGCCAGCGCGGCGCGCAAACGGGCCTGCGGCGCCTTGGGCAGGGTCAGGCGGTGCCAGCTCACATCGGTGGGGGCCAGCACGGCCACCACGCTGTCGGCCGGCGGCATCTGCGTCAGCTCGCCACGGCCTTGACGGCTCAACGTCTCGCCATCGGCGCTGAGCACATAGGCGTAGGACTGAGGCCCGGGCGTGGCCGCGGCCGCATCGGGCGCTGACGCGCTCGGACGCTGGCGCGCCGGCAGTTGAATGATGAGGATGCTCATGCCTGGACTTCAGATGTCAATGTTCCCTGCAGCACCCCAGCTGGGTGCTCAGCGATTGTAGGAGGGCGATCCGGTCCATCCCTTAAGGATTGATACCTGCACCGGGCAGACGGCAACACCCTGATCACGGGGTGCCTCCAGATACGGCAGACGGATCGAGTCCGGAAAAGCGTGACTGGTTCCGCACCTTGACCTCATTGCCCACGCGCTGCACCAGATGACGCTGCTCGATCACGTTGTCTTCCAGGCGCAATCGCCCGCGCACCTCAAAGAAGTCCGACCCCACGGCCAGACGCTCGAAGCGCCAGTTGCCCGCACCCAGCACATTGCTCAGCTCATCAAGGCTCTTGAACGGACTGCGCTGGCGCACCTGCACCAGGCGGGCCGACCGCGCCAGGTCCAGGCCATCGACCACCGCCGCCAGCACCTCGCGCGAGGCCGTGTTGACGTTGACCTGCGTGCGCAACGGCAGCACGGTCAACACCGGGCGCAGACGCTCGACGGTGGCGGCGTCCATGCCCAGCCAAGTGAGCTCGTCGATGCGCTGGGGTTGCAAGGGCGCCTGGCTGCGGGCTTGCTCGCCGCCCAGTTTCTCCAGCATGGTCGGGTCGTCGGCCAGGGTGGCCAGGGTCGCACGCCGCCACGCCGAGGCCAGTCCTTCGGCCAGCGCGGGCGACAGGCCGGCGTTCTCGCACAGCCGCCGCAGCACGGCCACCTCGTCGGGCACCAGTTCGCCCTCGGCAGACAGCACATTGCGCAGGTTGTAGCGGGCGGTCGCGTCTTCGACCTGACCGGACAGGAAGGCCTCCGCCGCGCCGCCCTCGTCGGACGCGTTGTTGCCAGCGTCCGCGGCCAGGAAGGTGGACAGCCGCGCCTCGGCCAACGGGATGGCCCAGGGTTCGCCCAGGTGGTCGGGCCCGCCGCTGCGCTGGTCTTCGCGCAAGATCAGCATGGCCCAGTCGAGCGCACCGCTGAGCACCCAGGTGGCCTGTGTGCGCACCCGCTCGGCGCTCTCGACCTGCACGGCGCGCCACTGCTGCCAGACCATGGTGGCCGACAAGGTGGCCACCAGCGTGACGATGACCATGGCCATCAGCAAGGCCGCGCCCTGTTGACGATGGCGCGCTCGCGCTCCGCCAGAGGGGCGGGAACCCCGAGACAACAACAGCGCAGATCGCATGGCCATGTCGCTCGTCCTCAATCCTGCTGAGGCTGGGGGGCCAGCATCAGGTCGCGGCTGAGCGTGCCCTGAAAGCCACTGCCCTCGCCCAGCACCAGTTGCAGGCGCACGGCCTGTGGCAACTGTTCACGCAGGCCGCTCAGGGCCCCCTCACCCGCCGAGGCCCGCGCCACATCTCCCGATGACTGACAGTTGCTCATGGCCCCGTTGCGGAAACAAAAGACCTGCCACTGCACCACCCCGCGCAATGCGACCAGGGTGCCGCGCTCGCGCCCCAGCAACTGCTGCGACTGCTGCCAGGCACGCTGCAAGCCGCCGACCTGGGTGGACTCGGCACTGGCCCAGCGCTGCCAGCGGCCTTCGCGCAGCGACCACACCACCACCTGCACGCCAGACGGACTGCGCCGGGTCAGGCGCAGGGCCGCCCCGTCAAATTGAAAGCCCTGGGCCACCTGGGTGTCGAGCACCTGGGCCAGATCGGTCTCGAACTGGGTCATCACCGCCTGCAGGCGCAATGTCTGCTGCAGGTTGTCCTCGGCCACCTGGCGCGCCGTGCTGATCGCGTCCAGCCCCTTCCAGGCCGAAGCCGCCAGCACCGACAGGATCAGCAGCGACACCAGCACCTCGATGAGGGTGAAGCCACGGGCCGCGCGACGGCCTGACGGGGGGCGAACAGACGGGCACATCATCGGGCGCGCGGCAAGACGGTGGACAGCTTGACGATGGGCTGGCTGGCCTCATCGAACACCTGCGCATCCACGCGGCGGAAATTGGGGTTGGGCGTGGGGCGCACGGTCATGCGACCGGGCAACTGGCGGCCCAGTTGTTGGCAACTGAAGTCGCTGTCACCCACCGCCGGGAAGGTCTGGCTCAGCTTCAAGGCCGTGATCTGGTTTTCGGCGCAGCCCTGCGCCAGCACCAGGTCGCTCATGCGCTGGGCGTTGAGTGTCAGCCCCCCGGCCGCCTTGATGCCGGCCGACAGGGTGATGGCGACGATGGCCAGGGCCACCAGCACCTCGATGAGGGTCATGCCGCGTGAACGGTGCGCACGAGACACGCGCGGGTCAAGGCGTGGTGGCACGGCCCATCCCCTCGAGCAGCGGCACCTCGTCGAGCGTGGGCTCGCTGGTGAGCACCTGGAACGGGCCCAGGCCCTGCGTGCCCACCACCAGTTGCCGCTCGCCCAGCCGCAATACCACCTTCTGCGCGCCAATCACCGGCTCGGGGCCCAGCACGATGCTGCGCCCATCCACCACCTCGGCCTGCACCTCGGGCGTGAGCCACTGCAAGGGGGGCATCAAGGCGGGCGGCAAACCGAGAAACTGAAAATCGGCGTCGGGCCCTTTGGCCTGCGGCACCCACAGCACCGTCATGGCCCCGGCGCGCGCCTGCGTGCGGGCTGACTCCAGCAAAGCGATCAGGCGGGCAGCCTCGCGCTCCAGCCGGGTGCTGGACGGATCGGGCAGCGCAAAGGACACCACGGCCGAGGCCACGCCGATCATGGCGACGACCACCATGAGTTCGAGCAAGGTAAAGCCTCGGGCGAGGCGCGACTTACTGCCAGGAGCCGACGTCCGCATCCCGGCCTTCACCGCCACTTTGGCCATCGGCGCCGAAACTGAAGACATCGACCGCGCCCTTGACGCCCGGGTTCACGTACTGATACTGCGCGCCCCACGGGTCGTTGGGCAGCTTCTCCAGATACGGCTTCCAGTTGGGTGGCACCGGTCCGGCCGTGGGCTTGGCCACCAGGGCCTGCAAGCCTTGTTCGGCCGTGGGGTAGCGCTGGTTGTCCAGGCGGTAGAGCTTGAGCGCCTGCATCAGGTTGCCGACGTCGGTCCGGGCGGCCGTCACGCGGGCGTCGTCGGCACGGTCCATCACATTGGGCACGATCAGGGCCGCCAGCAGGCCGATGATCACCAACACCACCATCAGTTCGATCAGGGTGAAACCGCGCTGCACGCCCCGTGCCAGCGCCCGAGCCCCTAAGGGGATACGCGCACACATCTTCATGTCAGATTCCGAAACAGTCCGAGAAAGGTTCCCGCCCACCGTGCGACACCCACGCCGCATGCCTCGAGCATGCATGGCAGCCGACACCGCACACGGTGGGATCAACCCCAGGTTTGAAGGCCCGCCCCGTCACACAGGGGATGGGGAAGACCCATCATAATGGTCCTCTATGTCATCACGTCTGTCCGCCCTCGTCATTTGGGCCGCTGTTGCGGCCAGTCTGGCCTATTGGGGCCTGCGCTGGCTCGCACAGCCGATCCCGGTGCCGTCCAACGCCACCTCGGTGTCGATGGACAGCGGATCAAAAGGTGACTTCCGACGCCTGTTGAGCGGGCCGGCTGTGGCGGCGTCCCAGGCGATCGATCCGGGCGCCCAATCGGCTTTGGCCGGTCGCATCCAGTTGCGCGGCGCTTTTGCGTCGGGCGATGCGAGCGGTTTCAGTGGCGTGGCCCTGTTGTCGGTCGATGGACAACCGCCTCGCGCGGTGCGCGTAGGGCAAACGGTCGATGGCGCCATGGTGCTGCAGCGGGTCGATGCCAGCGGTGCCCAGATCGGCCCGGCCGATGGTCCGGTCGCGCTGACCCTGCCCCTGCCCACCTTGCCGGCGCCGGCCACCGGCACCCTGCCCCCACCCACCGGCGTGAGCACCGCACCGCCGCCCCAGGGCGCCCCCTCGCAGCGGGACGACGGCTGAGCCAACCGGCTCAGGCTCAGCGCAGGAACAGGCGGTAGACGGGGTTGTTCGTCTCGTCGACGTACACGTAACCCAGGCCCGACAGGAACGGCTTGATGGCCTTGGCCTCGCCCTTGGGCACCTGCAGGCCCACCAGAATGCGGCCATAGTCGGCGCCCTGGTTGCGGTAGTGGAACAGGCTGATGTTCCAGCCCGGCGGCAGGCTGGTCAGGAAGGTCATCAAGGCACCCGGACGCTCCGGGAAGATGAAGCTGTACAGCCGCTCGCCTTCGGCCAGCGCCGAGCGCCCACCCACCATGTGGCGGATGTGGGTCTTGGCCAGCTCGTCGCCCGACAGGTCCACCGTGCGGAAGCCCTGAGACTCGAACTGCGCCGTGATCTGCGCGGATTCGCCCTTGAGCTTGGTGCTCAAGCCCACGAACACATGGGCCACGTTCTCGTCAGAGATGCGGTAGTTGAACTCGGTGACGCTGCGTGGGCCGATCAGCTCGCAAAAGCGCTTGAAGGAGCCGCGCTCTTCCGGGATCGTCACGGCCATCAGGGCTTCGCGCTCTTCGCCTACTTCCGAGCGCTCGGCGACAAAGCGCAGGCGGTCGAAGTTCATGTTGGCGCCGCAGTTGATGGCGATGTAGGTGCACCCCTCCCCACCGTGCTGAGCGGCGTACTGCTTGAGCGCCGCCACACCCATCGCGCCCGCGGGCTCGACGATGGAGCGGGTGTCTTCGTAGATGTCCTTGATGGCCGCGCACACCGCGTCGGTATTGACCACCACGTAGTCGTCGACCAGCTCGCGGGCCAGGCGGAAGGTTTCCTCGCCCACCAGCTTGACGGCGGTGCCGTCCGAGAACAGGCCCACGTCGTGCAGGGTGACGCGCTTGCCGGCCTGCACCGAGCGCACCATGGCATCCGAGTCGTTCATCTGCACGCCGATCACCTTGATCTCGGGGCGCACGGCCTTGATGTAGGCGGCCACGCCGCTGATCAGGCCACCGCCGCCGATGGCCACGAACACCGCATCGATGGGGCCGGCGTGCTGGCGCAGGATCTCCATGGCGATGGTGCCTTGGCCGGCGATGACCTCGGGGTCGTCAAAGGGGTGGACGAAGGTGAGGGCCTCGGCCTTTTCCAGCACCTTGGCGTGCTGGGCGGCATCGGAGTAGCTCTCGCCGTGCAAGACGATGCGCACGTTGTCACCGCCGAAGCGGCGCACGGCGTCGATCTTGACCTGTGGCGTCGTGAACGGCATGACGATGGTGGCCTGACAACCCAGGCGACGGGCGCCCAGGGCCACACCTTGCGCATGGTTGCCCGCCGAGGCGCAGATCACCCCCTTGTCGCGGGCGGCCGCGCTGAGCTTGGCCATCTTGTTGTAGGCACCGCGCAGCTTGAAGCTGAACACGGGCTGCTGGTCTTCCCGCTTGAGGAAGACCTGATGCCCCAGACGCGCCGACAGGTTGCGAGCCGCGTCCAGCGAGGTTTCGACAGCGACGTCGTAGACGCGGCTGGTGAGGATCTTCTGCAGGTAGTCCTGAATCGTCAGCGGTCCGGCCTTGGCCTTGATCGCCGGCTTGGCCTGAGCAGAGGCCGTGCGGCGAGGGGTGGGCGAAGCGGCGGTACGCGCGGTCGACATCGAAACGACTCCGGAAAAAAGCACATGCGAGATGCAATCCTCCAGTCTACTCCCGCGGGTTCAGGCTGGCCGACGAAGGGCTCAGCGACAAAAAAATGGGGCACCACGGATGGTGCCCCCGAAAACCTCACCAAACCACAGGTCTGGCTGGGCCCACGCAGAGAACTGAAAACAATCAGGCGGCGCGGCGGCGACGGGCCACCAAGCCCATGCCGACCAAGCCCAGGCCCATCAGGGCGTAGGTGGAAGGTTCGGGCACGGCGGTCACGTCCACCTTCAGGTTACCGAAGTTCACGCCCGTGGCCAGACTGGCATAGAAGGAGGGCAGGCCGAAGGCCGCCACCAGGGTCGTGGCCGCACCGCTGGTCAAATTCAGGTTGCCCGTGGTCAGCAAGCCCGTGCCCGTGGTGGCATTGAACGCTTCGCTGACGGTCGAGGTGGCGCTGGTCAGGAACACGCCGTTGTACTGCTGAATGCCATTTACCGACAGGACCGCGCTCAGCGACTTGGCGGCGTTGTCGTAGCTCAGACCGGTGATATTCAGGGTCGAGGCACCCGAGGTCAGGCTGATGCCGGCGGTGGGGCTGGTCAGACCGATCAGGTCAGTGGCCGAGCTGTTGCTCAGGGTCACCGAGGTGAAGGCCTCGGTCAGCGTGCGGGTGGCCGCGTCGTAGCTGGCGCCCCCGACGGCGGTGAAGGTGGCGCTGGAGAACAGGCTCGTCAGGTCGGTGCTCAGCGTCAGCACCGCCGAGGTCGGCGCTGTGAAGCTGGCGGCCTGAGCGGCCGAGAGGCTGGTCGCGAGCAAGGCGGCCAGGACGGTGGACTTCAAAATTGCAGAGCGTGCTTGCATGCGGTCACCCCAAGGTTGGTCAGATGTGGACGGAGCGGCTTTCACCGCAGACGACTCGATCTTGCGAGCACCGCTTCAGAGTCCCTTTAGCGAAGACCCTTAAACACCCCCCATGCGAGGGAGGTGGCGGACGCCGCCCCGGGGTCATTTGCCGCCGAATACGCACTCGCCACGCAAAAGGGCTCCCGGTTGGGAGCCCTGTGTGGGGTTGAGCCTCGACAGGCTCAACCGGTGAGCCGACTCAGAAGCGGTAGCCGAGGCCCACGCCAATCAGCAGCGGGTCCACCTTGAGGCTGCCCAGACCTGCACCGGTCGAGTCTTCCACCTCGGCTTTGATCTGCACCTTCTTGACGTCCACGTTGAGCGACCATTGCTTGTTCAATGGGATGTCCAGACCGGCCTGCACGGCCCAGCCAAAGCTGCTGCGCTTGACGTTCAGATCACCCGGCAGCTTGACCGAGGAGAAGTTGGTGTAGTTCACACCCGCACCCACGTACGGACGGATGGCCGTGTCATTGGGCATGAAGTGGTATTGCACCGTCAGGGTGGGCGGCAGGTGACGCAAGCTGCCCAACACGGTGTCACCCGATTTGACGTTGTGCTTTTGCGGGTAGGTCAGGATCAGCTCGGCGGCGATGTTGGGCGTGAAGAAGTAGCTGATGTCCACTTCGGGGATCAGCTTGGCGTTGACGGCCAGATCCGGCACCGGCGTGCTGTTCTTGTTGGCCGGATCCAGGTTCACCGCGCGCACACGCACCTGCCAAGGGGTTTCCTGCGCCATGGCAGGGGTCAGAGCGGCCACAGACAGAGCGGCGATGGCAACAGCGCGGAGGGTCTTGTTCATGATGCAGTCCTTTGGATGACAGGGAACCGTTGCGACACCGTCCTTCGGCGCCGCCATGAACACATTGCAACAAGTGCGTCCCACGTCAGACTTGCGCCACATCAAGTCCGCTCAGCGAAAGCAGGGAACAACCCTGAGAAGCTCAGGGTGTTTGCGCCAGATCAGGAAAACCCGATGCCGGCGCGCCACACCCCGTTGACACGCGGGGTGTGGCCGTGGCTCAGGCCGGTGTCAGGCCCAGGCGCTCGCAGATGGCCAGCACCGGCGCGGCCTGGTTCATCGTGTAGAAGTGCAGGCCGGGCACGCCCACGCTGCGCAGCTGTTCGCACAGCTCGGTGACCACGTCGAGGCCGAACGCCTGGATGGAGGCCTTGTCGTCGCCGAAGCCTTCCAGGCGCGTGCGGATCCAGCGCGGCACCTCGGCGCCACAGGCGTCGGAGAAGCGCAGCAGCTGGCTGCTGTTGGTGATGGGCATGATGCCCGGCACGACCGGGATCGTGGCACCCAGCGCCTCGGCCTCGTCCACAAAGCGGAAGTAGGCGTCGCTGTTGAAAAAGTACTGCGTCAGGGCCACATCGGCCCCGGCCTTGACCTTGGCGACGTAGGCCTGTAGATCCGCCTGCGGGTTGCGGGCCTGGGGGTGCATCTCGGGGTAGGCGGCCACTTCGATGTGGAAATGATCGCCCGTTTCCTCGCGGATGAAGGCCACCAGGTCACTGGCATAGCGGAACTCGCCAAAGCCGCCGTAGCCGCTGGGCAGGTCACCGCGCAGCGCGACGATGCGCTGGATGCCCTCGGCGCGGAACTGGGCCAGCTCGGCACGCACCGACGCCTTGCTCGCACCGATGCACGAGAAGTGCGGCGCGGCATCGCAGCCTTCGCTCAGGATGGCGCGCACGGCTTGCAGCGTGCCTTCTTGCGTGCTGCCGCCGGCCCCGTAGGTGACGGAGCAGTACTCGGGGCGGATCGCATACAGCTGCTGGCGCACGGCGGCCAGCTTGTCGACCCCTTCCGGGGTCTTGGGCGGGAAGAACTCCACGCTCACCGGCAGGGAGTTCGGGGATGACTGCGTCATGTGTCTGACTTTCAAGGTGGGCACGCAGGCCCGCCGGGGCCGATCAGGCCTGCGGCGACTGTGCCCAGATGAAGAATTCGAGGTTGCCGTCGCCACCGGCGATCGAGCTGGCAAAGCCCTTGTGGACCGTCCAGCCCAGGTCGGTACAGGCGCGGCGCACCATGTCACGGGCACGGGCGTGCTGGGCCGGGTCCTTGACGACCCCGCCCTTGCCGACGTGGTCCTTGCCCACTTCGAACTGCGGCTTGATCAGCATCAGCACCTGCCCGCCCGGCTTGAGCCACGGGGCCAGGTGGGGCACGATCTTGGACAGGGCGATGAAGGACAGGTCGGCCACGATCAAATCGAAACCCTCGGCCGGGGCGTGTTCGCGCAGCGGGCTGTCGTCCAGCTCGCGCGCGTTGACGTTCTCCAGCACCACCACGCGCTCGTCGGTCTTGAGCTTCTCGTGGATCTGGCCGTGACCCACTTCCACCCCCACGACACGGCCTGCACCTTGAGACAGCAGCACGTCGGTGAACCCTCCGGTGCTCTGGCCCACGTCCAGGCAGGTCATGCCCGATACGTCGAGGTCGATCTGCTTCAAAGCACCTTCGAGCTTGAGCCCGGCACGCGAAACCCAGCGCAGCTCCTCGTCATTGGTGACGCGGAACTGCGCGTCCTCCGGCAAGTCTTCCCCGGCCTTGCGCAGCGTGACCCAGCCTTGTGGGCTGAGCCATTGCGCCGCCCGGGCATCGATCAAACGATGGGCGGCCGAGCGGGTGGGCGCGTGCCCTTGTTGAACGATGAGTTGGTCTGCGCGTGGCATGGTGCTTCCAGTAAAACGGCCTCGGTGCCGGAGATCCAGCTAACCGCCGCGGAACCGGCTTGGCCGGGCCGCTGGCGGTTGCCCCCTTGAGGGGGCGGCCGAAGGCCGTAGGGGGTGATCAATAGCGATACGTGTCGGGCTTGTAAGGGCCCTGCTTGGGCACGCCGATGTAGGCGGCCTGCTCTTCGGTCAGCTCGGTGAGCTGGGCGTTGAGCGTGGTCAGTTGCAAGCGCGCCACCTTTTCATCGAGGTGCTTGGGCAGCACATAGACCTTGCCGATGTCGTAGGCGTCCTGGTGGGCGAACAGCTCGATCTGGGCGATGGTCTGGTTGGCAAAGCTCGACGACATCACATAGCTGGGGTGACCCGTGCCGCAGCCCAGGTTGACCAGGCGACCCTTGGCCAGCAGGATGATGCGCTTGCCATCGGGGAAGATGACGTGGTCCACCTGGGGCTTGATCTCTTCCCACTGGCACTGCTCTTCCAGCTTGGCGACCTGGATCTCGTTGTCGAAGTGGCCAATGTTGCAGACGATGGCGTTGTTCTTCATCGCCGCCATGTGCTCAAAGGTGATTACGTCGCGGTTGCCTGTCGTCGTCACGAAGATGTCAGCCTTGTCGGCGGCCCATTCCATGGTGACGACGCGGTAGCCTTCCATCGCGGCCTGCAGGGCGTTGATGGGGTCGATCTCGGTCACCCAGACCTGGGCGCTCAGGGCGCGCAGGGCCTGGGCCGAGCCCTTGCCCACGTCACCGTAACCAGCGACCACGGCCACCTTGCCCGCGATCATCACGTCGGTGGCGCGCTTGATGCCGTCCACCAGCGATTCGCGGCAGCCGTACAGGTTGTCGAACTTGGACTTGGTCACCGAGTCGTTCACGTTGATGGCGCGGAACATCAGGGTGCCCTTGGCAGACATCTCGTTCAGGCGGTGCACACCGGTCGTGGTCTCTTCGGTCACGCCGATGATCTCGGCGCCCTTGCGGCTGTACCAGGTGGGGTCCACGGCCAGCTTGGCCTTGATGGCGGCAAACAAGATGCGCTCTTCTTCGCTGCCGGGGTTGGCCAGAACGCTCTGGTCCTTCTCGGCGGCCTTACCCAAGTGCATCAGCATGGTGGCGTCACCACCGTCGTCCAGGATCATGTTGGGGCCTTCGCCCGCGCTGCCCTGGGGGCCGAATTCGAAGATGCGATGGGTGTAGTCCCAGTAGTCTTCCAGCGACTCGCCCTTGTAAGCGAACACGGGGGTGCCGGCTTCCACCAGGGCGGCGGCGGCGTGGTCTTGCGTCGAAAAGATGTTGCACGAGGCCCAGCGCACTTCGGCGCCGAGGGCCTGCAGGGTCTCGACCAGCACACCGGTCTGGATGGTCATGTGCAGCGAACCGGTGATGCGGGCGCCCTTGAGGATTTGCTTGGGGGCGTACTCTTCGCGGATGGCCATCAGGGCGGGCATCTCGCTTTCGGCGATCTGGAGTTCCTTGCGGCCCCAGGCAGCCAGGGACAGGTCGGCGATGGCGCAGGGCACGCCTTTGTGTTCGGTGATCAGATGGACAGCAGACATGGACAGAGCTCCTCAACAGACAGAAGCCGCCGTGCGCCACCGGGAGTGAACCAAAGACAGATACAGCTCACCCAGCGGGACACATGCGGGTGAGCGCCGTTGCAAAAGTCGTGTCTTTCGAGCCTGGGATCCATGGCGGACCTTGCAACGCTCCTCGAAAGCGGCTGTCAGTATAAAACGAGCGCGCCTCCTGACGGGGGGCTTTTTGCAGGAAGGCCGCCGTTTGCAGGGGATTTGACGCGGAATGCCGAACAATTCGACACGAAATACCCGGCCATCCGGGCAGACACCGACGGAGATATTCCACGACACCACTAACATGACACGCAATGACCACGATTGCGAATCGGCCCCATGAAGAAGTCCGCTCGCCACCGGCCCCGGTAGCGCCATCTGTCGTGCCTGACGCGGTGCTCACGGCCCTGGCCGCCCTGGCTTGCACCCTGTGCCAGACCCCGATCGCGCTCATCAGCCGGGTCACGCCCCAGCGGCAACACCTGGTCGCCCAGGTGGGCTTGCTTGAGTCCGGCGCCGCCCTGCCCCACCTGGCCTGGACCATCACCACTCTGAACCACACCGGCCTGCTCGTGGTGCCCGATGTGGCGGCCACCCCGCATTGGCAGGATGACTGGCTGGCGAGCGGCCCGGCCGGCATCCGCTTTTACGCCGGCCTGGCCTTGCACGGCCCTGACGGCCAGCCCATCGGCACCTTGTGTGTGATGGACACCCAGCCCCGGGAGCTGGATGCCGCCACCCAGGCGCAGCTCAGCGCGCTGGCCCAGGTGCTCGGCGTCGCGCTGGCGCCCTCCCGGCTTGAGGCGCCCCCCCCCGGCACCGCGGAAACCGAACTGGCGTGCTATCGCGCCATCGTCGAAAGCCAAACCGATCTGATCAGCCTGGCCACGCCGCAAGGGCGCCTGACCTTCGTCAACCCGGCCTTTGCCGCGCACGTGGGCCGCCCGGCCGAAGCCCTGATCGGCACCAGCCTGTACGAACACCTGCCCGCTACCGACCGCGAGGCGGTGGCCTCGCAAGTGGCGGCCGTCTGCGCTCACCGCCTGGTGTTGGGCAGCGAGGTGCGCCACCTCGCCGATGATGTCCCCGTGCGTTGGACCAGCTGGACCCACCACCCCCTGTGCGATGCCCACGGGCGCGTGTGGGCGGTGCAGTCGGTCGGACGGGACATCACCGAGCGCAAGCTCACCGAGCGTTCGCTCAAGGACAGTCAGACCCGTCTGCGCTCACTCTACGAGTCGACACCGGCCATGCTGCACTCCATCGATGCCCAGGGGCGCCTGCTCACGGTCAGCGACACCTGGCTGGCCAAGATGGGTTACACACGCAGCGAGGTGATCGGGCGCAATTCGGCCGAATTCCTCACGCCCGCATCGCACGAGTACGCCCGCAACGTGGTCTTGCCCCGGTACCTGCGCGAGGGGCGCTGCGACCTGATCGAGTACCAGATGGTGCGCAAGGATGGCACCCTGATCGACGTGCTGCTGTCGGCCACCATGGAGCGCGACGAGCAGGGGCAAGCGCTGCGCTCGCTGGCCATCCTCGAAGACGTCACCGAGAAACACGCCGTGGAAGCGGCGCTGCGCGCCAACCAGGAGCGCTTGGCCTTGGCCACCCAGGCCAACGGCATCGGCATCTGGGAGCTTGACCTGGTCACCCAGCGCCTGACCTGGAGCGAGATCATGTTCCAGATCTTTGGGCTGAGCCGCGATCAGTTCCAGGGACGCGCCGAGGACTGGCAGCGTTGCGTGCATCCGGACGATCTCGCCCTGTGCGTGCAGGAAATGGCGCGCGCCATCGCCACCGGGCAGCCCATGAACTTCGACTTCCGCATTGTTCATGGCAATGGCCGCATCCACGATGTGAACGCCAGCGCGACCGTGTTCTACGACAAGGACGGGCGCCCGCTGCGCATGTTGGGCACCAACTACGACGTCACCGAGCGCAAGCGCATGGCGCGCGAACTGGCCGAAAAGCACGAGTTGCTGCGGGTGACGCTGCACTCGATTGGCGACGCCGTCATCACCACCGATGCGGACGGACGGGTGCAATGGCTCAACCCCGTGGCCGAGCGCATGACCGGTTGGCGCAATGTCGAGGCCTGTGGCCAGCCCTTGAGCGAGGTGTTCCACATCGTGGACGAGGCCACAGGCCAGCCCGAGATGTGCCCGGTCAGCCGCAGTTTGTGCGATGACCTGATCGACGATCCGGCCAGGCTCACTCAGTTGATCTCGCGCGACGGCACGCTTTATGGCATTGAGGATTCGGCCGCCCCCATCCGCGATGCGCAAGGCCAGGTGCTGGGCGTGGTGCTGGTGTTCCACGACGTGACCGAGCAGCGCCGCATGGGCCATGAGATGAGCTTTCGGGCCACCCACGACGAGCTCACGGGTCTGGCCAATCGCAGCGAGTTCGAGTCCCGGCTGCAGCGCGCCCTGAACGACAGCCTGCAGCGCGACAGCGCGCACGCGCTGATGTACATCGACCTCGACCAGTTCAAGCTCGTCAACGACGCCTGCGGCCATGCGGTGGGCGACCAGTTGCTGCGCCAGGTCACCGAGTTGCTCAACGGCTGCGTGCGCTCGCGCGACACGCTGGCGCGCCTAGGTGGCGACGAGTTCGGCGTGATCCTGGAGCACTGCGACGTCGAGCAGGCCGAGCGCGTGGCGCAGAAAATCTGCGACCAGATGGAGGAGTTCCGTTTCGTGCACGACGGCCGGCGTTTCCGCATCGGCACCAGCATTGGTCTGGTCCCGCTGGACAAGCGCTGGAGCCACGGCGACGCGGTCATGCAGGCGGCCGACACCTCCTGCTACGCAGCCAAGGAAGCCGGCCGCAATCGCGTGCACGTGTGGTTCGACACCGACCAGAGCATGCACACCCGCAAGGGCGAGATGCAGTGGGCCACCCGCCTGGAGCAGGCCCTCGACGAAGACCGCTTTCTGCTCTATGGCCAGCGCATCGTGCCGATTCGCCCCAGCGGTGAAGGCCTGCGCTGCGAGGTGCTGATCCGCCTGCAGGACCACGACGGCAGCATCATTCCGCCCGGCGCGTTTTTGCCTGCGGCCGAGCGCTTCCAGTTGGCCTCGCGCATCGACCGCTGGGTGGTGCGCCAGGTGTTCACCTTGCTGGCCTCGGGTCACCCTGAGCTTGACGCGGTGCACACCCTGGCGGTCAACCTCTCGGGCCAGTCCATCTCTGATCCGGCTTTCCAGCGTTACCTGCTGGAGCTCATCGACAGCCAGCCGGTCGACCTCAGCAAGCTGTGCTTTGAGATCACCGAGACGGCGGCCATCACCAAGCTGGCCGAAGCCGGCAGCTTCATCCAGGGCATGCGCCGCCTGGGTATTCGCCTGGCGCTCGACGACTTCGGCTCGGGATCCTCGTCGTTTGGCTACCTCAAGGCCCTGCAGGTCGACTACCTGAAAATCGACGGCCAGTTCATCAAGGACGTGGTGCATGACCCGCTCGACCGCGCCGCCGTGCGCTGCTTCTGCGATGTCGCCCGGGTGATGGGCCTCAAGACCGTGGGCGAGTTCGTCGAAGACGAGTCCATCTTGCAAGAGCTGCTGGAGCTGGGGGTGGACTACGCTCAGGGCTACCTGATCCACCGCCCGGAGCCGTTGGGGCGGCTGCTCGGCCTCACCGGGCAAGGGTGACCTACGCAGGCGAATCGGCTAGCATGTCGGGCTTCGCCGGAGTCTGCCTGCCGTGACCACCTCAGTTTTTGCCCCTGAAACCAGCCGCCGTCGCACCTTTGCGATCATTTCCCACCCTGACGCGGGTAAAACCACGCTGACGGAAAAGCTGCTGCTGTTCTCGGGCGCCATCCACATTGCCGGTGCCGTCAAGGGCCGCAAGGCCTCGCGCCACGCCACGTCCGACTGGATGGAGATCGAAAAGCAGCGCGGCATCTCGGTGGCATCCAGTGTCATGCAGATGCTCTACCGCGACCACGTGGTGAACCTGCTCGACACCCCCGGCCACAAGGACTTCTCGGAAGACACCTACCGCGTGCTGACCGCGGTGGACTCGGCGCTGATGGTGATCGACGCGGCCAACGGCGTGGAAGCGCAGACCAAGCGCCTGATCGAGGTTTGCCGCCAGCGCGACACGCCCATCATCACCTTTGTGAACAAGATGGACCGCGAAGGCCGCGACCCGCTCGAGTTGCTCGATGAGGTCGAGCAGGAACTGGGCATGCCCTGCGTGCCGATGACCTGGCCGGTGGGTCAGGGCAAGCAGTTCGGCGGCATCGTCAACCTGCGCACCCAGTCGATGCGCCTGTTCGACGCGGGTGCCGATAAGCGCGGCGAGCCCGACGAGGTCGTGCCCCTGTCCGAGCGCGACAAGCTGCACGCCCGCTTTGGTCACGAGTGGGAGCTGGCCGAAGCCAACATGGAGCTGATGGCCGAGGCCGCCCCGGCCTTCGATCTGGAGCTGTTCCTGGCCGCCAAGCAAACCCCGGTGTTCTTCGGCTCGGCCGTGAACAACTTCGGGGTGCAAGAGGTGCTCGACGCGCTGGTGGACCTGGCGCCTTCGCCGCGCCCGCGTTTCAGCACCGAGAAAGACGGCTCGCACAAGGAGATCACCCCGGACATGGAGAACTTCTCGGGCGTGGTCTTCAAGGTGCAGGCCAACATGGACCCCTCCCACCGCGACCGCATCGCGTTTGTGCGCGTGTGCTCGGGCAAGTACACGCCGGGCATGAAGCTCAAGGTACAGCGCTCAAGCAAGGAGCTGCGTCCCACCTCGGTGGTGACCTTCCTGTCGCAGCGCCGTGAAGCGGTGGACGAGGCCTATGCCGGCGACATCATCGGCTTCACCACGCACGGTGGCGTGCAGCTGGGTGACACCATCACCGATGGCATCTCCCTGCAGTACACCGGCTTGCCCTTCTTTGCGCCCGAGCTGTTCCAGACGGTCGAGCTGGCCAACCCGATGAAGAGCAAGCAGCTGCAAGCCGGCTTGGTGCAACTGGGGGAAGAAGGCGCCATCCAGGTGTTCCGCCCCGAAGTGGGCGGCTCGATGCTGCTGGGCGCCGTGGGCCAGTTGCAGTTCGAAGTGGTGCAGCACCGCCTCAAGGCCGAGTACAGCGTCGACATCCGCCTGATGCCCTGCCGCTTCGTGGGCGCGCGATGGATCACGGCCGACACGCCTGCGGCCATGAAGAAGTTCTGTGACGAAAACGCCAGCAAGCTGGCGCTGGACGCCGCCGACACCCTGGCCTACATGATGACCTCGGCCTACGACCTGCGCCTGACGTCTGAGCGCCATCCGCAGGTGCACTTCCACCCGCTGCGTGAACACGCGGGCCTGAGCCTGTCGAGCCAGTGAAGCTGGGTGGGGCCGGCGGGCTCAGCCCGCCTGATTCCAGAGCTGATCGAGGTTCTGGAACCCCCACTGGCTCTTGGACTCGCGCGACACGATCTGGTCCACGGTCTTGCCCAGATCCAGCAGCTCGACCGGGATCGGCTGATTCGATTTGGTCGAGAAAAACACCCGCACGATGGGCGACAGCAGCGAGCTGGCGCCTTGCTCCACCACCACGGCCAGGCGGCCAGACTGCAGCTTGACCAGGGAACCGGTGGGGTAGATGCCGATGCTCTTGACGAAGGCCTGGAAGACGCGTTCGTCAAAATGCCCTTCCTTGGTCCACGCCGCCATCTTCATGAGCGAGTCGGCCGGGTCCCAGCCGGCCTTATAGGGTCGGTTGGACGTGATGGCGTCGTAGACGTCGCACACCGCGCCCATCTTGGCGTACAGGCTGATCTCGTCACCCTTGAGGCCCTTGGGGTAGCCTCGGCCATTGACCTTTTCATGGTGGTGCAGGCACACGTCCAGCGACACTGGGCCCACAGCGCCACCTTCCTTCAGAAGCTTGTAGCCCTCTTCGGGGTGGCTTTTCATGATGGCGAACTCTTCTTGCGTGAGGGCGCCGGGCTTGTTGAGCACCTCCAGCGGCATCAGGGCCTTGCCCATGTCGTGCACCAGACCGGCCATGCCGGCTTCGCGGGCCTGGGCCTCGCTCAGCTGCAGCTGGCGGGCCAGCGACACCATCAGGGCGCACACCGCCACCGAGTGCATGAAGGTGTAGGCGTCGCTCGTCTTCAGGCGCGCCAGGCTGACCAAGGCACCGGGGTTGCGCTGGACCGAATCGGCAATCTCGTTGACCAGCGGCAGGCAGTGCTCGGTGTCCAGGGCCTTGCCCATGCGGGCATCCTGAAACAGGGTGCGCATGGCCTCGCGGGACTTCGCCAGCACACGCCCGGCCTGCGCGAGCTCATCGCCAAAGGTGGTGCGTTGCTGGGGCGGTGGTGCGGGCGCTGGCGCACTGGACAGGGGCTCGGGCAGGTCCGTGAAATCGGTGGATGGCACCTCGATGTCGTCCATCACGGCCATGTCCACGTCGCGGCCCTTGTCAGTGTCGATGATGACCTCGCGGATCGCGCCGAGCTGGCGGATCTGTGCGTCGTCGCTCACGTCAAAGGAGCCTCGCCAGAAGGGGTGATCCAGCCAGGAGCCGCACACCTCGTGGACGTGCATGCCAACGCGCAGATGATCGGTGGGAATCTTTCGGAGCATGTTCAGCTGGGGATGCAGCCTTTGCTGCGAATGACCTGATCTTAGGACGACAAACGCGCGGCGTTCCAAAGCGGTGCGTGAAATCACCGCTATTGGCATCATTTTAATCAGGGTTATCCCTAAACCTGATTCATGACAACCTGAATCACACGCAACATGGGCGCGTCACTTTTTCATCCGGGGGTGTCGCCCCCTTCTCCGGCCGTCGGCATGCGTCTTCACAACCTGGGCATCGCCCGCAAACTTTGGCTGGGCGTGATCTTTCTGATCATCGCCAACATTTTCGTCGTCGGCTTTTCGGGGTGGCGTACGGCCAGCCTCAAGGGGCGCTCCGAGGCGGCCTCCGAGGTGATCGATGCGAAGTTGTCGGTGGCCCAGCAATGGACCAGCCTCAGTGAGGTCGAGGCCAACCGGTCGGCCGCGCTGGCGCTGAACGGTGATGAGCTCGCCCGCACCGTGCTGGCCGACACGCGCCAGCAGGCTCAGGCCAGCCTGACCACGCTGCGCCAGCAACTGGACGCCCTGGCGCTGGACGAGGCGGACCGCACCCAGCTGGCGCGCATCGACGCCGCCCAGGCGCAACTCACCCAGGCCCTGGCCACGCCCGAGCAGGTGGTCCCCGCCATGCAGACCTACGCCGAGGCCCTGCGCGAGTTCGCGGCCATGCAGCCGCGCGCCGCCATTGCCCTGCGCCACCAGATTGCCGAAGAACGCAGCAAGACCGTGCTGCTGGCCGGCGTGATGGGTGGAGTGGTGCTCAGCACCATGGCCCTGGGGGCCGCCTTGCTGATCCGCTCGATTCGACGGCCGCTGAACACCGCCGTGTCCGCCGCCGCCCAAATGGCCGCTGGCGACCTGCGCGTGCGCGTCAACACCCACAGCCAGGATGAGATTGGCCAGTTGCTGGGCTCGCTGGGTACCTTGAGCAGCTCGTTGAACCGCCTGGTGGGCGATGTGCGCCACACCACGGACAGCATCTTCACGGCGTCCAACGAGATCGCCGTGGGCAACCAGGACCTCTCCAACCGCACCGAACAGACGGCTGCCAACCTGGAAGAAACCGCCTCGTCGATGATCGAGCTGACGGGCAATGTGCAGGAGTCGGCCCATGCCGCCCAGCAGGCCCACGCCCTGGTCGAGCAGGCCTCGGCCACAGCACGCCGCGGCGGCGAGGTGATGGACCGGGTGGTGAGCAACATGGACGGCATCGCCCAGGCGTCACGCAAAATTGGCGACATCATCGGCGTGATCGACGGGATTGCCTTCCAGACCAACATCCTGGCCTTGAATGCCGCCGTGGAAGCGGCCCGCGCGGGTGAGCAGGGCCGCGGCTTTGCCGTGGTGGCCGGCGAGGTGCGCACACTGGCTCAGCGCAGCGCCGAAGCCGCCCGCGAAATCAAGGGCCTGATCGGCGCCTCGGTGAGCCAGGTCGAATCCGGCACGCAGCTGGTGCAGGACGCCGGCAAGACCATGCAGGAGATCGTCAACGACGTGGTGCGTGTCAGCAGCGTGATCAGCGAGATCTCGACCGCCGCGGCCGAACAAAGCAGCAGCATCGGCCAGATCAACCAGGCCGTGAGCCAGCTCGACCAGATGACGCAGCAAAACGCCGCCTTGGTGGAAGAGTCGACTGCGGCCGCCGCCAGCCTCACCGAACAGGCGCAACGCCTGGCCGCTGCGGTCAACGCCTTCCAGACCGACGCTCAGCGGGGCTGAGGCCGCCGCGGCTTGAGGGCCGCCAACTGACGGTCGTGCCACCGTGCCAGAAGCACCTGCGCCAGCATGGCGCCCAGGGTGGCCATCAGCATGTCGGCCTGGGTGTCAAACGGATCACCCTGGGTGGCCAGGAACTCGTCGGCCCCGGCGCCCAGCGCCAGCGCGGCCCACCATTCCACGAACTCGTAGACGGCGCTGATGGCCAGCGCCACGCTGGTCACCAGAGTGAACAGCCAGCCACCCGGCTTCAAGGGGGTCTGACGCAGCAGGATTTCTCGCGCCACCATGGCGGGGATGAAGCCCTGCGCCAAGTGGCCGATGCGGTCGTAGTGGTTGCGGCTGAAATCGAACCACTCCTGCAGCCAAAAGCCCAGCGGCACGCGGGCATAGGTGTAGTGCCCGCCCACCATCAGGATGATGGCGTGGACCAGGATCAGGGCATAGACCAGCGGCGTGAGCGGAAAGCGCTGGCGCGTGAAGGCCAGCACGGGCACCGCGATGAACACCGGCGCCACCTCCATCACCCAGACGCCGGGGTCGTAGGCGCCGACCCAGGACCAGGCGAGCACCGCCAGGATGATGGCCAGCCAGCCGGCTTCGGGCAGGTGCGTGCGAACGTTCATGCGGGGTCCCCCAGAAAAGCAAAAGGCCGCACGAGGCGGCCTTTCATTGTGCACGGGTGTGTCAACCCTGGAGGCCGCATCGCGCAGCTCAGCCTTTCAGGCCCGCTGCGTCCCGCAGCACCTGGGCCTTGTCCGTGCGCTCCCAGGTGAACTCGGGCTCTTCGCGACCGAAGTGACCGTACGCGGCCGTCTTTTGGTAGATCGGGCGCAGCAGGTCCAGCATCTGGATGATGCCCTTGGGACGCAGGTCGAAGTGCTCGGCCACCAGGGCGGACAGCTTCTCGTCAGGGATGACGCCGGTGCCTTCGGTGTAGACCGTGATGTTCATGGGCTTGGCCACACCAATGGCGTACGCCACCTGCACCTGGCACTGACGGGCCAGGCCGGCCGCCACGATGTTCTTGGCCACATAACGGGCGGCGTAAGCGGCCGAGCGGTCCACCTTGGAGGGGTCTTTGCCCGAGAACGCGCCACCGCCGTGCGGGCAGGCACCGCCGTAGGTGTCGACGATGATCTTGCGGCCGGTCAGGCCACAGTCGCCTTGCGGGCCACCAATCACGAAACGGCCGGTCGGGTTGACCAGGTAGCGCGTGTTCTGCAGCCATTCCTTGGGCAGCACGGGCTTGATGATCTCTTCGATGATGGCCTCGGTGAAGCTGGCCTTCATGTGGTGCTGGTCTTCGGACTGGTCGGGGCTGTGCTGGGTCGACAGCACCACGGTGTCGATGCTGTGGGGCTTGCCGTCCACATAACGCATCGTGACCTGGCTCTTGGCGTCTGGACGCAGGAAAGGCAGGCGACCGTCCTTGCGCAACTGGGCCTGGCGCTCCATCAGGCGGTGGGCGTAATAGATGGGCGCGGGCATCAGCTCGGGCGTCTCGTCGCAGGCATAGCCAAACATCAGGCCCTGGTCACCGGCACCGATGTTGAGGTGGTCGTCCGAAGCGTGGTCCACGCCCTGGGCGATATCGTTGGACTGCTTGTCATAGGCCACCAGCACCGCACAACCCTTGTAGTCGATGCCGTACTCGGTGTTGTCGTAGCCAATACGCTTGATGGTGTCACGGGCGACCTGGATGTAGTCGACGTGGGCATTGGTGGTGATCTCACCGGCCAGCACGACCAGACCGGTGTTGGTCAGGGTCTCGGCGGCCACGCGCGACAGCGGGTCCTGCTCGAAGATGGCGTCCAGGATCGCGTCGGAGATCTGGTCGGCCACCTTGTCGGGGTGACCTTCAGAGACGGATTCAGAAGTGAAGAGGAAGTCGTTCGACACGTTGCGCTCCAAGAAAGATGATGTTGAGAGAGACCTCGGCGTCGCCAAGGCTGTGTCAGTCATCACTGTGCGCAGCGGCGAACGCTTTAGCGGATTTTGTGAATCGCCCCGCAAGTTGTCCTGTTAACTCGGCGATGGGCATAGTGTAGCCAAACTCGCCGGACCGTGCAGCGCCGGGATCTGCGAAGATCAGGGTTTTGTGTTCTGGCTCAAACCCTGTCCATGGCCCGCCTGTTTTTCATGCTCTCGCGCTGGCCGCTGGCCCTGCTGCACCCCTTGGGGAGCCTGCTGGGCTGGCTGGCCTACCTCTTGTCCCCCTCATACCGTCAGCGTCTGAACGCGCACGCCAGCGCCGCCGGACTGAGCCGCTGGCAACGCTGGCAGGCCGTGGCCCATGCTGGCAAGATGGTCAGCGAATCGCCTCGGCTGTGGGGACGCCCCCGCGAGCTGCCCCTGGGTGACAGTGTGCGCTGGGTGCGCCCCGAGGTGGTCGACGCGGCCCTGGCCGAAGGCCGCGGCCTGCTGCTGCTCACGCCGCACCTGGGCTGCTTCGAGATCACGGCCCAGGCCTACGCCGAGCGCTTTGGCGCGCACAAGCCCGTCACGGCGCTGTACCGCCCGGCCAAGCAGGCCTGGCTGGCCGAGCTGATGAAAAACGCCCGCAACCGCCCCGGCATGCTGACCAGCCCGGCCACCCTCAGCGGCGTGCGCCAGATGCTGCGCGCCCTCAAGAAAGGCGAGACCGTCGGCCTGCTGCCCGACCAGGTCCCGCCCGAGGGCATGGGGGGGTGGGCACCGTTTTTCGGCCGCCAGGCCTACACGATGACGATGGCCGCCAAGCTCGTCGCCCAGACCGGCTGCGCCGTCGTGTTGCTGCGCGGCGAGCGCCTGGGCTGGCGCGCACGGCGGCGCCACGGCTGCGACTACATCGTGCATGCCGACCGCGTGGCCGCTGACATTGAGCAAGTGCTCGCCAGCGGCGATGCGGCACAATCCGCCGCCGCCGTGAACCGGCTGATGGAAGAGATGATCATGCAAGCACCCGATCAGTACCTGTGGGGATACAACCGCTACAAGAGCCCCCGCGCCGAGATCCTGACCTCGGCCACCGGCGCTGAGGGCCAGCCATGAAGGAGATCGGTCTGCGTCTGGCCCTGGGCCTGCTGTGGCTGCTGCACTGGCTGCCCCTGCCCTGGCTGGCCGCTCTGGCCCACCGCCTGGGCGGTTTGCTCTATCGCGTGGCGGGTTCACGCCGCAAGGTGGGCCTGCGCAACTTGGCGCTGTGCTTCCCCGACATGCCGCCTGCCGAGCGTGAAACCCTGCTGAAACAGCACTTCCGGTGGCTCACCCAGAGCCTGCTGGACCGTGCCGTGCTGTGGTGGGCCTCGCCCGAGCGCATCCGCAGCCTGATCCAGGTCGAAGGCGACATCGAACTGGCCGAGCGGGTCTACCAGACCGAAGGCCGCGCCACCATGTGGCTGTGCCCGCATTTCGTGGGGCTGGATGTGGCCGGTGCGGCCATCCTGCTGTGTCAGGCACGCCCTGGCGCCTCCATCTACCAGGCGCAAAGCCACCCGCTGATGGACAAGCTGATGAAACGCGGCCGTCTGCGCTTTGGCGACGCCCAGATCTTCCCGCGCAGCGACTCGGTCAAACCCCTGCTGCGCGCCATCAAGGAAGGCCGAGGGTTCTTCAACCTGCCAGACATGGACTTCGGCAGCAAAGATGCCGCCTTTGTGCCCTTTTTCGGCGTGCCGGCGGCCACGCTGCTGGCGCCCTCGCGCATGGCCCGCATGCTCAACATGGTGGTGCAACCCGTGATCACCGAGCTGCTGCCGAGTGGCCAGGGCTGGCGGGTGCGCTTCCTGCCCGCCTTGCACGACTTTCCGACCAGCGATGCCGAGGCCGATGCCGCGCACATGAACCGCTTCATCGAGCACGAAATTCTCAAGCAACCTGCGCAATATTTGTGGGTTCACCGTCGTTTCAAGACGCGCCCCCCAGGTCAATCGAGGTTTTATTGACCCCACTGGGGTGATTCTGCGTCGATACTCAAGGCCATCCATTTCGGGACCGCGCGAAGGGCGTCCTGTTGTCAGCTTGAGGAGTGTCGGCACATGAACTTGATCACCTGGTTGCGGAGATTCTCCATCCGCTCCCGCCTGATAACCTGCATGGTCCTGGTGGTGGGCATTGGCTCCATCGTCGGCTCTGGGATGAGTTGGCAGCTGTGGTCCCTCAAAGGCGAGTTCGACGCCTTCACCCAGCAGGAATTCGCCGCGGTGCAGCGCATGGGCAAGCTGGCCCTGAACCTGTCGGCCCTGCGCGGCCATGAAAAAGCCGCCATCATCAATGCGGGCGACTCGGTCTCGGCCCAGGCCGAGGTCAAGGCCTGGCAAGCGGCGCTGGAAGCGACCGATCAGGCCACCCAAGCCCTGCAGGAAGTGGCCCCCAGCGAAGCCATTGCGGCGCAGGTTCAGGCACTGAGGCCCAAGCTGGCCAGTTATGGCCAGGCCCTGGAGCCCACCCTGAAGATGGTGACCGATCTGGCCATCACCTCGTCGGCCGAGGCCTATCAGGGCAGCGAGTCGGCTCGGGCACAAGCCGATGCCATCGAGCGTCAGGTCAACACCCTCAACGACAGCATCACCGAACTGGCCGAAGCGCGTCGCGTCAAGGCTGCCGATGGCGTCATCAACACCATCGCCCTGCTGTGGGGTCTGCTGCTCTCGCCGGGCTTCATCTTCCTGCCTTTGATGGCGCTGACCATCTTGTCGATCACGCGCCCGCTGCGCCGTGCGGAAGACATCACGCAGGCCATCGCCCATGGCGACCTGACGCATGACATCGAGCCGCGTGGCCACGACGAGATCACCCACCTGATGGTCTCGATGAAGCAGATGCAGGACGGCCTGCGCGAGATGGTGGCCTCGGTGCGTGAATCGTCGGAAAGCATGTTGACGGCCAGCACCCAGATTGCCGCTGGCAACCAGGACCTGTCCAGTCGCACCGAGCAGACGGCGTCGAACCTGCAGTCCACCTCCTCGGCCATGGACGAGCTGAGCAAGACGGTGGAAAACTCGGCCGACTCGGCGCACGTCGCCAACGACCTGGCCAGCACCGCCAGCCAGCGCGCCGTCGCTGGCGGCGAGGTGGTGGAAAGCGTGGTCACGCAGATGGCTGACATCAGCCAGGCCTCTCGCCAGATTGCCGACATCATCGGCGTGATCGACGGCATCGCCTTCCAGACCAATATCCTGGCACTGAACGCCGCAGTGGAAGCGGCCCGCGCCGGCGAGCAGGGTCGGGGCTTTGCCGTGGTGGCCGGCGAGGTGCGCTCGCTGGCACAACGCAGCGCCGAGGCCGCCCGCGAGATCAAGGCCCTGATCGGCAAGTCCACCGAACGGGTGGAACTGGGCTCGCAAAAGGTGCGCGAAGCCGGCGCCGTCATGACCGAGATCGTCGACGCCATCCAGCGCGTGACCCACGCCATGGGCGAGATCGCCGAGGCCACCCGCCAGCAGTCAATGGGCATCGGTCACGTCAGCCAGTCCATCAACCAGCTTGACCAGATGACGCAGCAAAACGCCGCCCTGGTCGAGGAGTCGGCCGCCGCCGCTGACAGCCTTCGCCAGCAGGCCATGGAGCTGTCGCGCACGGTACAGCGCTTCCACATCGAAGTGAGTGCCAACGCGGCCATTCAGGCCTGAGCCCGGCCGGGGCGACGCGATCACGGCATACTGCGCCGATGTCTCGACGTTCCTGGTGGGTGGTTCTCTCCGTACTCGGCGCCAGCGCCGTGCTGCTGTCGACCGCAGCCCTGTGGTTGGCGGCGCAGGCGCTGCAGCCCCAGCCCATGGCTGCGCCCGCTGCCCCGCTGGCCATCAGCGATCTGAACGCGGCACGCCGCCTCATCAACCGAGACGTGCTGCGCGAGGCCTTCCACGGCGAACCCCTGACGTTGTCGCTGACCGCCTCCCAGGCGCAGGCCCTCGCCCAGGACATGGGCACCCGCGTGCTGCACGCGCCCTCGTCCTTGCGCTTGTCCGACCAGCGAGCCGACATCGCGGTGAGCCTGCCCATCCGCCAGACGCCCTGGCACGCCCTGCATCCCCTGGGTGACTGGTTGAACGTGCGGGTGCACCTCAGCGCCCCGCCCAGCGGCGCCCCCGTCCTGCAGGCGGTGCAGGTGGGCACGCTGAATGTGCCACCCGTGCTGGCCCTGTGGGTGGCGCGGCGCATCGCCGAAGCACGCGGCCTGCGTGACCTGGCCGAACTCGGCCTGTTGGCCATCGACACCGTGCAGATGAGTCCGACCGGCGTCTCGGCCACGGTGCGCTGGCGAGCTGAGCTGAGCGCCCAGGCGTCGGCCCTGCTGGTGCCGCCTGCGATGGTCGAGGCCCTGTCCCGCGCCCACCACCACCTGGCACAGTTGCTGACCCAGCCTGCTGCCGCTCAAACACACGCTGCCCCGCCCCGCTGGGACCCTTCCCTCAGCGTGCTGTTGCCGCCCCTGATGGCCGCCGCCCAGCAACGCAGCCTCGCGCGAGCGTTCACCGCGTCGGCCCCGAGTTTGCAAGACGAGGCCGCCCGCGACAACCGCGCCGTGCTGCTGGTGCTGGGCCTGTACGTCAACCGCGTCTCCCTCGCCACGCTGGTGCCCGCGGCGCGCGACTGGGCCCCTTTGCCCGCGCGGTCCCTGACCCTGCAGGGTCGGGAAGACTGGGCCCAGCACTACCTCACCTCCGCCGCCATGGCCACCGATCTGGGTGGGCGCCTGTCCGACCTGATCGGCATGTACAAAGAGCTGCTGGACGCCGCCCCCCAGGGCCGAGGCAGTGGCTTCAGCTTCAACGACATTGCCGCCGACAAGGCGGGCGTGCGCCTGGGTCGCATCGCGGTGCACAACCCGCTGGAGCTGCAGGCTCGGCTCACCGCGGTTCAGGCTGACACCGACCTGCTGCCCGATGTGCGCGACCTGCCCGAGTTCCTCACCGCCGCCCAACTGCACCAACGCTATGGCGGCATCGACGCCCCTGCCTACCGGGCCGTGATGCAGGACATCGACCGGCGCATTGCGCAAACCCCGGCCTTGCGCTGACAAGACCGGCGCGTGGGGCGGATAATCGGTGCCATGAAGCTGCCCTTCACCAAAATGCATGGCGCCGGCAACGACTTTGTCGTGCTCGACGCCACCCGTGCGCCCCTGGCCCTGAGCCCGGCGCAATACCGTTTCCTGGCCGACCGCCGATTCGGCATCGGTGCCGACCAGATCCTGATCGTCGAACCGGGCGATCCGGCCCGCGGCACCGACTTCACCTACCGGATCATGAACGCCGACGGCGGCGAGGTCGAGCAGTGCGGCAACGGCGCGCGCTGCTTTGCCCGTTACGTCCACGACAAGGGCCTGACCACCCAGACCACGATCCGGGTCCAGACCATGAAGACGGTGATCGAGCCGCGCCTGCAGATCGACGGCCGCGTCACCGTGGACATGGGCGAGCCCTTCCTGGTCCCCGCCGAAGTCCCCTTCGACACCACCGGCTTGAGCCCGCGCCTGGAGTTCGGTGCGGAGCTCTGGCCTGTGGCCCTGGCCAACCACCCGGTCGAGCTGGCCGTGGTTTCGATGGGCAACCCGCACGCCGTGATGCGCGTGGACAGCGTCGCGCACGCCCCGGTCGACGAGCTAGGCCCGCAGATCGAAAGCCACCCGCGCTTTCCTCGCCGCGTCAACGCCGGCTTCATGGAGGTGGTCACCCGCGGCCACATCCGCCTGCGCGTCTACGAGCGCGGCACGGGCGAGACCCTGGCCTGCGGTTCGGGCGCCTGTGCGGCCGTGGTCGCCGGCATCCGACTGGGCTGGCTGGATGCCACCGTGGATGTGGACATGCCCGGTGGCCGCTTGACCATCAGCTGGTCCGGCCCAGGCACCCCCGTGTTGATGACCGGCCCCGCCACCACCGTGTTCGACGGCGTGATCGACATCCCTGAACTGTGAGCATCCCTGACATGACCTTGCAAGGCATCACCGAAGACGAGATCGCCAACTACCTCGTGCACACCCCGGCTTTTTTCGAGCGCAACGCCGGCCTGCTGTCCAGCATCCAGCTCACCAGCCCGCACGGCCAGCGCGCCGTCTCGCTGCAGGAGCGCCAGATGGAGATGCTGCGCGACAAGATCCGCGGTCTGGAAAAGCGCATCATGGAAATGATCCGCCACAGTCAGGACAACGAGGCCATCGCCGAGCGACTGCACCGCTGGGTGCGCGCCGTGCTGCTCGCCCACGACCCCGCCACCCTGGCCGACGTCATGCTCGACCACCTGCGCGAGCTCTTCCTGATCCCGCAAGCAGGCGTGCGTGTCTGGGGCACCGAGGCCCACCCCCTGCGTAGCGAGCTGAGCACGCTGGCCTGCGCCCAGGCTGTCAGCGACGACGCACGCAGCTTTGCCGCCAGCCTGAACCAGCCCTATTGCGGCCTCAACGCCGGCTTCGAGGCCAGCAAGTGGCTGGCCGACAGCGCCAGCATCACGTCACTGGCCCTGATCCCGCTGCACCACGAAGGCGCTTGCTTCGGCCTGCTGGTGCTGGGTTCGCCCGACGCCACCCGCTACAGCGCCGAGATGGGCGTGGACTTCCTCGTCCAGGTGGGCGATGTCGCCAGCGCCGCCTTGGCGCGCCTGCTGTTTAGCTGACCTTATTCGCTGGATTAACTGCGGTAACGCGGTCACCCGCTCATAAAAACGAAGCTGTTTGTGTCCGAGAAGCGGGCTTGAAACTCAACGCTCGCTTCTCAATGAAGTGCCACGAAAGCACCGCCATGGCATAAGTCACACCCAAAGAGAGCGCCAGACCCAGCCAAAACTTCCACTCAGCGTCATGCCCAATCCACTGGGTCACGGCCTGCTGAATGGGGAAAGCGTAGATATAAACACCGTACGAGAAATCCCCATAGCGCCCAAATCGACTCAGGTAGGGGGTCGCCGTCCTGCCAACACCCACCGCGACCGCCGAAACAGTCAGCAGCTGTGCCCACGAGAATGCCTCACAGAAAGCCAAGATCACCCCGGTGAACAAAGCCGCGGGCATCAGCCACGCAGCCCTTGGAATCCAGATCTGCTGGGTGCGATTCAACACAGCGCCGATCAGAAAAAACTGGCCCAACACCATCGTGTCCTGACGCTCTCCGGGGGCCCACTGTGTTTGGATATAGATAACCAAACCCATCAACACCACGGGCAACGTATACGATCGTCGAAGCAGCCCAATCGCACCCAAAACAGCCAAGATCAGATACCACCGCACCTCGACAGGCAGAGTCCACAAAGACGCATTCACCACAGCATCTTGAGGCATGCCCTCGAAAACACCTGGCAAAGGCCCTCCCAAAGCGAACACCTTCAAGGCCTTGAGGTAAGCCCATGTCTGTGGCGATGTGAAATAGTCAGCCATGTGCCAACTGCTGACCAGTGGTCCCAGCACCAGTACCGTGAACATCACCATCACCACCAAACCTGGCCAGATGCGCAGCACGCGACGCCATAAGAATCGGGTAAAACTGGGGTCTCTGAACCAACTTTCAGCAATGAGATAACCGCTGATCGTGAAGAACACCTGGACACTGATCCCCCCCCAACTCGCCCCCAGCAAAGCGGGCTCCGGCAGGCCATGGATCGCAAAATGGTGACTCACCAACACCAATGTGGCGGCCAGCAGGCGAACGAAATCGAAGTTATTTTGATGACGCGTCATGACGTTGGCATGCCAGTGTGTGAGGCGGCATTCTAAAAGTCACTCACCATTACCACGATGTTCGACCTGCTCACCCGCCACCTCGACCACCTGCGCATCCAGCGCCGACTGGCCGAGCGCACGCTGGCGATGTACGGCGACGCCTTCCGGCGCCTGCACGCCTTTTGCGCCGCCGAAGGGCTGGACATCACCGCCGTGCGCCCCCAGCATGTGCGCGGCTGGACCGCCCGCCTGCACGCGCAAGGCCTGGGGCCACGCAGCATCGCCATCACCCTGGCGGGCTGGCGCGGCTTGTACAAATGGCTGGGCCGCGAGGGCTTGGTGCGCCTGAACCCGGTCGAGGGCATCAAGCCGCCCAAGGCCCCCAAGCCCCTGCCCAAAGCCCTGCCGGTCGACCAGGCCGTGGCCCTGGCCTCCCACCAGCCCGCCGACCCCAGCGACACGGCCGCCTCGCCCGCCGCCGCCACCCGGGCCGCCCGCGAAGGGCCCTGGCTGCAGGCCCGCGACCACGCCATGATCGAGCTGCTCTACAGCAGTGGCCTGCGCAGCGCCGAACTGCTGGGTCTGGACGTGCAGGCCGGCCCGCACGCCGCTGGCTGGATCGACCTGCCCGGCGGCGAAGCCCATGTGCTGGGCAAAGGCAGCAAGCGCCGCACCGTGCCTGTCGGCCGCGCCGCGCTGAGCGCCCTGCGCCACTGGCTAGACGTGCGCGCAGCCCTCACGCCCCCGAAGGACGACGCCCTCTTCCTCAGCCGTCTGGGCACCCGCCTGACCCCGGTGCAGTTGCGCAACCGGCTCAAGCAACTGGCGCAGCAAGCCGGCCTGCCCACCCATGTGCACCCGCACATGCTGCGCCACAGCTTTGCCAGCCACCTGCTGCAGTCCAGCGGCGACCTGCGCGCCGTGCAGGAGCTGCTGGGCCATGCCCACATCAGCACCACGCAGGTCTACACCAAGCTCGATTTTCAGCACCTGGCCAAGGTCTACGACGCCGCACACCCCCGCGCCCGCCGCAAAGACTGATCCCCGATGGCCAAGAATGCGCACGCAAATATTTCAGCGAATGCATATCTTTTGCTGAATTTGTCATAGGGAATGGACGCACGGCCCGCCACACCTCAATTGAAAACGGACATAATCTGTTGTCAATTTCCGGAGTGCATCGCGTCATGGTCACCAAAGCATCCAGCAAACCCGTGTGGGACTTCCGCCGAGGCGTCGCCACCGCCCGAGTCCTGACCCAATTGGGACTGGACCGCGGGCTGAACCTGGACGCCCTCTTGCGCCACACCGGCATCGCGCCCGAGTTGCTGGACGACCCCGAAGGCGAGATCGATGCCCCGCAGGAAATCCAGCTGATCCGCAACCTGCAGGCCGACCTGCCGCAGGTCGAAACCCTGGGCCTGGAAGCCGGCACGCGCTACCACGTCACCACCTACGGCCTGTGGGGCTACGCGGTGCTGAGCAGTCCGACTCTGGGTAGCGCCTTCGGCATGGCCGCCCGCATGCTCAACCAGACCTTCTCGCTGAGCACCAACGAGGTCGAGCAGCTCGGTGACCAGGTCATGATCAGCTACCAGGTGGAGCACCTGCCTCCGGACATCCGCCAGTTCGTCCTCGACCGTGACCGCGCCGCCGCCGTCACGCTGCAGCGCGAGATCCTCGGCCAGCCCATGCCCTACCGCGCCGTGTTGCTGCGCCGACCGGAGCCCTCACCCCAGATGGTGGAGGCCTACACCCGGCTGTTTGGCGTGCGGCCCCTGTTCGGGCAGCCTCAAGACCGTGGCCTGTTCGACGCCGCCCTCATGCACCAGGCCCTGCCACAGGCCAACGCCCACACCAAGCGCCTGTGTGAGGACATGCTCAAAAAGCTGGTCGATGCGCGCAACCAGCGCACCGGCGTGGCCGCCACCGTGCGCGACCGCCTGCTGCGCAACCCGGGCCAGATCCCCGACATGGAGGAAGTGGCCGCCGAGATGCGCATGACCTCACGCACCCTGCGCCGCCACCTGACCGCCGAAGGTGCCACCTTCCGTGGCCTGCTCGAAGAGGTGCGCTCGACGCTCACCGAGGAGTTGATGGGCGGGGCCAACCTCACCCACGGCGAGATCGCCGAACGCCTGGGTTATGCCGATGTCACCACCTTCATCGAAGCCTTCCGCCGCTGGAAAGGGGTGCCGCCCAGTGAATACCGTCGCGCCAGTGGTTTGACCAACCAGCACCCGCGCCTGAGCCGCCGCCGCTTCGTGCCCCGCTGAGGGCGGCGGGCGAGATCGCCCCCCGCCATGCAAAAGGTGGCGCCACACCCCGGACTCAGGGACTGTGCGCTTCACCACGCCGCACGAATGCCCCTAGACTGACGTGGCTGCCATCTCCGAGTGTGTCATGACCATCGATCCGCAACTGCGCAACCTCAACATCGACCTGCCCGCCTGCCCGGGCACCCTGGTCAAGCTGTCCCTCCTGATGGCCGATGAGAACTGCGCCATCGACCCCCTGACGACCCTGATCGAGACCGACATGGCCCTGGCCTCGGCGGTGGTGCGCACGGTCAACTCGGCCCTGTTCGGTCTGCTCAAGCGGGTCGAGACCGTGCACGAGGCCGTGCGCTACCTGGGCATGTCCCAGGTAGCCGGACTCACCTACGAAATCGGCCTGCGCGGCGCCTTCCCACCCAGCCCCTCGCTGCAAAGCATCTGGGACCGCGCCGGGGTGCGCGGCCTGGCGATGGGCCGCATCGCCCGCCAACTCGATGTCGATCCCTGGCAAGCGCACACCGCCGGGCTGTTTGCCGAGAGCGGCCGCGCCGTCCTCTACGCCCACGACCGTGAGCGCTACATCGCCTTGGAGCAGCAGGCCAGCGACGAAACCCAGTTGTGCGCCAGTGAAATCGAGACCTTCGGCGTGAGCCACGCAGCGTTGGGGGCGGCCCTGTGTCAATCCTGGGGCCTGTCACGCGAGGTCACCGACAGCGTGCGCGCCCGCACCAACAACCCCGGCCAGTGGACGCAGGAACGCCCCACGGTCCAGAAGCTGCTGGTCATTGGCCACGCGGTGGACCAGTTGCTGCTCAACCCCACCACCGCCGGTGAACCCACATCCGTCTGGGCGGCCATGGAGCCCCTCGCCCATCAGGTCGGCCTGCATTTCCAGGCCTTCCAGCTCGCCACCATGCGGGTGTGCGAACGGCTCAACATCGACGAGCGGCACACCTGAGGCGAACGGTGGGAGGTCGGCCGAGACGCATGCCGTTACACGCCTTCCCCCCATTCGATTGATTGACCGGGTACGGGCGCGCCCGCACAGTGGGTTTTCCAACATCCAAACTCAGGAGAACCCATGTCTCATCTGGTCCGCACCCCGCTGCGCCCGGCGATGCTCGCCTGTGCCATCGCTCTGTGCTGTCACGCCAATGTCCAGGCCGCCGCTGATCCACTCGTCGCCCAGGCCTCACTGAGCCTGAGCGGGCTGAGCTTTCAGCTCATCGACCTCACACCGAACGATGGCATCGCCCCCAGCCTGAGCTTCCAAACCCAGGGCATGATCGACACGTGGAACAGCGCCTACGACGAAGCGACCGACTCCTACATCCATCTGGGGCCTCAGTTTCAGAACAGCCTCTTGCCCTCGTCCCCGCTGACCCATGTCACCCCCGACGGGATGAGCACCCTCACCACCACGTCCAACAGCGCGACCCTGCAGAGCCAGGTCACGGTGTCGCAGATTCTCCCGTCCTTGACGCCACCGAACACCGAAGGCGTCGATGACTACGTCTCCAACTGGACTACGACAGGTACGGACTTGACCGTGGGCAATGCCTTCCCTGGAGAATTTCAGCAGTTCACACTGGGCGCCGGCACCGCGCTGGTTGTGCGCGGCTCCCTCTCCGGCAGCTACTCCGTCGATGGCACGGCCATCCAGGCCGAGTTGGCTGCCAACGGGTACACCGACTGGTCTCTGTATCACACGGGCCGGTCTGACGCCGCATTCATCATGGCCGCACAAGTCCATGATCTGACGAGTGAGCCTGGCAGTTTTGCAGGGCTGATCGGGAATCAGGTCAACGGCATCGTCACCAGCTTGTACAACGACGGTGCCAACTACCTGGGCAGCGCGGATGGAGAGTTGACGCTCCATGCGGCTGCTTCGAAGGACTTCGAGTTCACGCTGACCAACCTGGGGAGCACCGACATGACCGGCGTGATGGCGCTGAACTTGACTGTCGGAAGCGACCTCAGCCTGTACGCCAGCCGCCCCAGCCTCTGGACCCCACCGATCGACCTGCCCCCCATCGACGTCCCCGCCATTCCCGAGCCCTCCACCTACGCGCTGATGGGACTGGGTCTGGTCGGCATCGCAGCCGTCGCGCGCCGTCGTCGCCACACGGCCTGACGGCTCACGAGCCTCTGAAAGCAAAAGGCCGGTTGCATCACGCACCCGGCCTTTTTTGTCATCTCTGTGCCACCCACACAGGCGGCACACAATCACGCCTGACGCTTACTGCTTGACGGCTTCCACCTGGATCACCAGCTTCACGTCGTTCGGGATGAAAGGCAGGCCATAGGTCATGCCAAACTTCTCGCGCTGGATGGTGGTCTCGAAGTCGCCACCGCACACCTCGCGCTTGAGCATCGGGTTGTCATAGCAGCCAAAGTTGTTGGCCGACAGCGTGACGGTGTGGGTCTTGCCAAGCAGGGTCAGGTCGCCCACCACGGCGCTCACCTTGTCGCCGTTGAAGATGAAACGGCTGCTCTTGAACGTGGCCTGGGGGAAGGCTTCGGCGTTGAAGAAGTCCTTGCCCTTGAGGTGACCGTCAAAGTTGGCGGTGCCGGTGTTGATCGAAGCCATGTCCAGCGTGAGGTCCACCGAGCCGGTCTTGGCGACCTTGTCCAGCGTCACGGTGCCCGACTTCTTGTCGAAACGGCCGCGGTTGGTCGAGGTGCCGAAGTGCTTGGCCTCGAAGGTCACGAAGGTGTGGGTGGGGTCGATCGTGTAGGTGGCCGGGGCGGCGTGGGCGACACCCACGGCAGCCAGGGTGGAAGCGGCCAAAATGGAAGCAATCACGGTACGGGTCATGTCAGATCTCCTGAAAAGTAAGCTTGCCGGGTCGGCAGCAGAAAAAAACGGTTGAAACAGCGATTCAGAGGGCGCGGGACGGCTCACAGCGCCGGCACGCCCTGCAGCACGAGCTTGAACTGCACCTGCACGTCGTTGGCCACGATGGACGTGTCGGTCCAGTCGCCCTCGCCGATGCGGTAGTCCAGACGCTTGAGCGTGAAGGCGCCCATCGCCGTACTCAGGCCCTTGGCCTGGGTCAGGGTCACCGGCACGGCCAAGTCACGGGCCTGGCCCTTGATGGCCAGCTTGCCGCTCACTTGGAACTTGCCACCACCCAGCGCCTTGATGGCGGTGGACTGGAAGGTGGCCTTGGGGAACTTGGGCACGTTGAACCACTCGGCCTTGGGCAGTTCGGCATCGGCGTCGGCATTGAGCGAGACGCTGCCCAGGTCCAGCTCAAAGGCGATCTTGCTGGTGGCGGGCGACTTGGGGTCGAAGGTGGTCTGGGCCTGGAAGCGCTTGAAGCGGCCTTGCAGCGGCACACCCAACTGCTTGGCCACGAAGGTGACCTCGCTTTGGGCCGGCACCAGGGTCTGACCGGCCGCTTGGGCCGACAGGCCCCAGCCGGCGGCGCTCAGCGCCAGGGCGCTCAACAGGGTACGACGAGAAAACATGGTCGGCATCCTTGCAAAAAAGAGGACAGAAGCAATCGGCGGCTCAGCGGCCGGGGCGCATGCGGTCGATCAGGCCATCGCGGTCAATGAACTGGTGTTTGAGGGCGGCGGCCACGTGCAACCCCACCAAGCCGATCAGGCCATAGGCCGCCAGGGCATGCAGGGGCTTGAGCACATTGGCCAGCGCATCATTGACAGGCACCCAGTCGGGCAGCGGCAGCACGCCGAACCACACGATGGGGTAGCCCTTGGCCGAGCTGTAGGCCCAGCCCAGCAGTGGCACGGCGAAAAACAGCAGGTACATCAGGTGGTGGGTGCCATGGAAGGCCACCCGTTGCCAGCCGGGCATGGCTTGGTCAATGCGCGCCGGCAAGGCTGGCGGACGGTGGGTCAGGCGCCACAGCAGGCGCCATGCCGACAGGGCCAGGATGACCACCCCCGCCCATTTGTGCCAGTTGATCAATTTCAGCTTGGCAAGGGAAAACGGCAGGTCGGCAACGTACACACCCATCGCAAAGACAGACAAAATGAACACCGCCAGCAGCCAGTGCAACACGATGGCCATCAGTCCGTAGCGCGGCTCCGAGGCAGTGTTTGAAGTCATGACCATCGTCTCCAAAGAATCAGGTTGATGCACATCACTGTAGCGACCCCCTGTTCACCCCGGGTTGAGACCGGTTCACGCCTTGCTTCAATTTTTTTGAACGGAACAGTCCGGGCCGCCTGCGGGTTTTACCCCCCACCCTATCCCCTGATTCGGGCTTGTGTCCGCGTTGCCGATGCCACATGATGAGGGCAAAACTGTCGACATGCATCTAACTGCCTTTTTCCGCCCGCTCGTTACCTTGATCCTGGGTACGGAGCGCAAGCAACAGCTGCGCATCTCGCGCTCCCTGACCGCCGCCTATGTGTTCCTGGCCTGCGTCGGCCTGCAGATCTACGCCAGCCGTGCGGGCTTGTTGGAGGCGGAGCATGGCTGGCGCGTGGCGATGCTGTGCCTGGCCAACATCACGCTCTGGTACGGCCTGTTGCGCTCGGGGCTGAACCTGCGCTTTCGCGACCCCGCTCTGACCATGCCGCAGGTGCTCGCGGCGATGACCATCATCGTCTACGCCTACTCGATCTCGGATCGCATCCACGGCTCCATCATGATGCTGCTGACCCTGGTACAGGTGTTCGGCATTTTCACCATGAGCCTGCGTGACGCGCGCCTGGCCGGTCTCTACAGCCTGACGCTGATGGGCATCGTCATGGTCTACAAGTCGATCACCGACCCCGTCCACTACCCCTACCAGGTCGAGGTCGCCCACTTCGTCCTGCTCGCGGCCATCCTGCCCACCATCTCGAGCCTGGCGGCCCAGCTCAGTGCCATGCGCGCGCGCCTGCAAAGTCAGAAGAACGAGCTGGCCCAGGCCGTCACCCGCATTCAGATCCTGGCCACCCGCGACGAGCTCACCGGGCTGTTCAACCGCCGCCACATGCTCGAAGTGCTGACGCAGCACCAAAAGCGCCTGATCCGCTCCGGACACCACCGTTTCTGCCTGGCACTGCTCGACATCGACCACTTCAAGCGCATCAACGACACGCATGGCCACGGCGTGGGCGACGAAGTGCTGCGCGAGTTTGCCGCCACGCTGCAGCGCGCCCTGCGCGACACCGACGTGCTCGCCCGTTGGGGGGGCGAAGAGTTCCTGCTGCTGATCAACGACACCTCGCCCGACCTGGCCATCATCGGCGTGGACCGGGCCCGTGAGCTGCTGGCCGCCAGCCCCTTGCTGGCGCACATGCCCGACCTGAAGGTGACGTTCTCGGCCGGCCTGACGGGTTACGACGACGTGGAAGAGCTGAGCACCTGCATCGAGCGCGCCGACCGGGCCCTGTACCGGGCCAAGTCCGAGGGCCGCGACCGCACCGTGATCGATGACGCGCCCCCCCCTCAAGTGGGTGTGGCGGGCACAGAACGCCTGACGGCGGCACACTGATGCTTTGCCTGTACCCCGGACGCTCTGCCCATGCCCACCTACGAGGCCCCACCTCCCGCCGAAGGTGATGGCGCGTACCGCCAGATCTTTCACGCGCTCGACACCGGCCTGGTGAGAGCCAACCTTGAGGGCTACATCCTCGAGGCCAATGCGCGATTCGCCACCCTGCTGGGGCTCAGCCCCGCCGCGATGGTCGGCCTGCACGTGGCAGACATCACCCCCCCGGATGACGTGGCCACCACGTTGGCGCAGATGAATGCGGCCCTGGCCGGCGAACGCCAGCCCTTTGTCCTGAACCGACTCCAGACCCTGGCCGACGGGCGGCAGGCGTGGGTACGCATCCAGGTGATGCTGCTGCGTGATGACGACGACCGCCCCCTGCAATTCGTGGGCATCGCGCAGGAGGGTCTGCCCTCGTCCGACGCCCTGCCCTCGTCGGCCCCGCACAATGAAAGGCGCCCCGGCCCCGGCTTCGACGTCATCGCAGGCATGAGCCACGCCCTGCGCACCCCCCTCAACGCCATCCTCGGATTCGCCCAGTTGCTGAGGGTGGACCCTAGCCAGAGGCTGAGTCCCGGCCAGAGCGAGAAAATCGCCCACATTGAACAAGCTGGTGCCCAGTTGCTGGACCTGCTGTCCGACGTCATCGACCTCGCCCGCCTGGAAGCCCAGAGCCTGCCGCTGCAAATCCAACTGCTGCCGCTGGCCCCCATGCTCGAAGAGGCCCTGGCCGGCGCCGCAGCGGCCGCCGAACAGGCTGGCGTGTCACTGCTCTCTCGCCTGCCTGAGGAAGCCTTGTGCATCTGGGCCGATCGCGACCGGCTGCGCCAGGTGCTGCTCAAACTTCTGCACCATGCCCTGCGTGAGCCCCGGTCCGGGGGCCGTGTCCTGCTGGAGGCTCAGGCCCTCCATCACCAGGTGGCCCTCACGGTCAGCGACACACTGCACGATCTGAGTGGAGCGCAGCAGGCTGCGCTGTTCACACTGCCCGCAGCGGGGCGCGACCCAGGTACAGGCGATGGCACGCACCTGGGTCTGCACATCGTCCAGCGTCTGGTCGAGCTGATGCAGGGGCGCATCGAAGTGAGCAGCGCAGCGGGGGGAGGCACCCGACTGCGCGTCTGGCTACCTCAGGGACAGACCCTGCAGCCCCTTCCCGAAGAGGCCTTCACCCCCACCAAATCAGCCTTTGGCGAGCTGGAGGGGATGGTCGGCGAACACCCCCTGACCGTGCTGTACGCCGAAGACAACGTGGTCAACATCGAGTTGGTGCGACAGGTGATGCGCATGCGTCCGCAGTGGCGGCTGGAGGTGGCCTACTCCGGTCAGGACGCCATCGCAATGGCGCTGCGCGACCCACCCGACCTGCTCTTGCTCGACATGCACCTGGGCGACATGAGTGGGCTCGATGTCTCGAACGTGCTCACCCGCCAGCCCTACACCGCTGACATCCCGCGCGTGGCCCTGTCGGCCGACGTGCTGCCCGATCTGGTTCGTGAGGCACGCGCGCAGGGTTTTGTGGACTACCTGACCAAGCCGCTGGATGTGGGCCGCTTGCTGCGGCTGCTCGATCGGGTGTCTCAGCTCAAGGCGGAGTGAGCCTCAAGGTCGCTGTCCAGCACCCACCAGAGCGGCTGGCACCGCTCAACCGGCCAGTTCGGTGAAGAAGCGCCCGCCGTGGAACACCAGCGGGGCCACACCCACGCGGCGGCGGCAATGCGCCACCTGTCCCACGAACACGATGTGGTCGCCCGCCTCGTGCTGACCATACTGGCTGCACTCAAAAACCGCCGCTGCGCCGTCGATCACCGGCACCCCGGTCAGCCCGGGACGCCAGGCCGTGCCCTCGAAACGGTCGATACCACGGCGGGCAAAACGCTCGGCCAGATGGCGTTGATCGGCCGCGAGCACGTTGATGGCGTAATGGGTGGCCGAGCGGAAGCCGGGCAAGGTGGTCGACTGGCACCCCAAACTCCACAGCACCAGCGGGGGCGACAGGGACACGGAGTTGAACGAGTTGGCCGTCAGCCCCACCAGTTGCCCCTGCGCATCGCGCGCGGTGACGATGGTCACCCCGGTGGCGAACTGACCCAGGGTCGCGCGCAGTTCTTCTTGGGTGAATGGGGGCGAATCTGGCGGCAGGCTCATGTCGGCTTTCGTGGCAAGGGGCACAGTGTAGTGCGCTCAGCGACGACGTGCCGGTCCCATCCGATACACCCACACAGCGCGCCCCCCCGGCAGGTCCAATCGAGCCTGCGCGGGCACCGGACGCCCCTGGGCGTCCACGGCTTCGAACGCCAGGCTCACCAGCCATGTGCCCGCGCGCATCTCGGCGCGTGCCTTGGCCAAGGCACGGGGCATCGTCTCGGGCCGCTGGAACAGGTAGACCAGCTCGCAGTCGGCCCAGCTCTCGACCCACATGTCGCCCTGGCGTACCTCGGCAAAGCGGCAACGCAAGGCCGCCACGCTGCGCCACAGCCAGCTCCACTCCACCCCGGTCAAGCGGGCCTGCGGATAGGCCGCGTGCAGCTCGATCAGGCCATCGCCCATGCCACAACCGGCATCGTGCACCCGACCTGCCGGCGCGCGCAAGGGCGCATGGCGCGCGAGGTCGCACAAAGCACCCCGGGGAGTGGGAAAGATGGGGGCGTCACGCCAAGCGCGCAGCGGATAGGCCAGCAGCAGCACGGCCAGGGGCAAGAGCCACCAGGTCGCTGCCACGCCAGCGCCCTGGCCCAGGGCCAGCACGCTCAAAGGGAATCCGCCCGCCACCCATAGCTGGCGCCAGGTCGTGCCCGCCACGGCAGGCCACAGCGCAGCCAGTACGCCCAGCGCCGTCGGCAGGCCCAGGCAGGTCCACAGCGGGGCACCGGCCGCACGCAAGGCCCACGCCAGGGCCCAGGCCCCGCCCCACACCCACAAGGCCGCCAGCGGCCAGGTCAGCAGGCGAGTCAGCCAGGTGTGCATGCGAACGCGGGCCACAAAGCGAACGGGCGCCCCGTCCAACGGGCTCAGGCTTCGCCGCGCCCGCCGCGCAGCTTGTCGATCAGGCCGTTGAGCTCATCCAGACTGCCGAACTGGATCGTGACCTCACCTTGCAGGCCGCGCGCCGTCTGGCGCTTGGTGCGGATCTCGACCTGCGCGGTCAGCAAGTCCGACAACTGCTCTTCCAGGCGCTGAACATCGCGCGACTTCTCGGACATCACGCGCAGCAAAGGCGTCTGCCGACCCACCCCCTGCACCTTGGCGACGAGCTTTTCGGCCTCACGCACATTGAGTTTTTTGGCGATCACCTCATGGGCCGTGGTGATCTGCAGGGCCTTGTCCAAGGGCAACAGTGCGCGGGCATGGCCCATGTCGATGTCACCGGCCATCAGCATGCTCTGCACCGGCTCGGCCAGGTTGAGCAGGCGCAGCAGGTTGGACGCCGCACTGCGCGAGCGGCCCACGGCCTGTGCGGCCTGCTCATGGGTGAGGCCGAACTCGGCCGTCAGGCGCTGCAGGCCCTGGGCCTCTTCCAGCGGGTTGAGGTCCTCGCGCTGGATGTTCTCGATCAGGGCCATGGCGGCGGCGGCCTCGTCGGGCACGTCCTTGACCAGCACCGGGACCTCGGTGAGGCCCGCCAGCTTTGCAGCACGCGAGCGGCGTTCGCCCGCGATGATCTCGTAGCGCCCGCCGCCAACGGGTCGCACCAGGATGGGCTGCATGATGCCCTGGGCCTTGATGCTCTCGGCCAGCTCGTAGAGCGAGCCCTCGTCCATGCGGGTGCGCGGCTGGTACTTGCCCGCCTGCATCAGGTCCAGACGCAGGACCGAAGGCGCCCCCTCCGTCGATGCGGGTGCGGTGTCGCTGACTTTGGGGCCCAGCAGGGCCTCCAGGCCCATGCCCAGGCCTTTGGATTTCTTGGTCGCCATAGATCAGGATTGTCCCTTGTTTCGCCCCCATTGCCGCCCCTGGCATCCCATAATGGATCACATGGATGCACACGGCCCCTCTTCCGCTGCCGAGCCTCCGGGCGCGCCTTGCACCCCGGCACCGGACGAGCTTGCCCGTCTGCGCGCCGCCTTGGCCCTCAGTCAGGCTCGTGAAGCCGAGCTGGCCGCCGCGCTGCAGGCGCAAGACCAATTGGTGCAGGGCCTGAGCCGCCATGTGCCCGGCGGCCTGATGATGCTGGACCGCCTGCCCGACGGACATCGCCGTGTCCCCTACGCCAGCGATGGCCTTTTCACCCTTTTCGATTTGGACCCCGCGCTGGCTCAGGACCCTGACGCCCTGTTCCTGGCCCTGATTCAGCGCATGCACCCGGATCACCGCGGCATGCTCCATCAATGGGAGGCAGAGGCTGCCGCAGGTGCGCCGGTGCTGAGCGGCGATTTCCTGATCGTGTGCGGCCAGGGCGAGGAGCGCTGGATCGCCATGCAGTTGGGCATCCAGGCCAACGACGAAGGGCACCGCATCTGGTACGGCATGCTGCAGGATGTGACGGTCCGCCAAAAGATGGCTCACCGACTGGTGGAGCGCGACGTCTTGCTCAAGAGCCTGGGGCGCAACCTGCCCGGCGTGCTGTTCAAGGTATGGGTGTCGCCCGAAGGCGAGGCGCAACTGCATTACGTCAGTGCGCAGGTCAAGCAGCTGTACGAATTGCCTGACAGCACTTCGGCCGCTGATTGGCTGCGCCACTACGAACGCATCCATCCCGACGACGTGGCGGGGGTGCGGCGTCTGATGTCAACCCGAGGGCTCGACACCAGCAAACCCATCTCCTACGAGTACCGTGTGCTGCTGCCCAGCAAGGGGCTGCGCTGGCTGGCAGGTCAGGCCATGCCGATGCCCGAGGCCGATGGTAGCGTGTCCTGGTACGGCTACACATCCGATGTCACCGAGCAAAAGCTCTATGCCGATGCGGTGATCTCGGCCGAAGCGGCCGAGCGGGCCAACCGCGCCAAAAGCGAGTTCCTCTCGCGCATGAGCCACGAGTTACGCACCCCGCTCAATGCCGTGATCGGCTTTGCGCAGTTGCTGCAGATGGACCGCAGCACCGAGTTCGGCGACACCCAGCGCGGCCATGTGCGCCTGATCGAGAAAGCGGGCCAGCATCTGCTGGCGGTCCTGGGCGATGTGCTGGACCTCTCGCGCATCGAAGCCGGCAGCCTGCCGCTGAGCATCACGGCGCAGGACTACCGCCATGTGGTGGATGACGCCCTGCATCTGGTCTCGGACCTGGCCCGCCGCCACCGCGTCACGCTGCGCACCGAAGGCATGACGCCACACCTGGCGGTGCAGGCAGACCGTGTCCGCCTGCGTCAGGTGCTGGCCAATCTGCTGGTCAACGCCATCAAGTACAACCGTCCCGGCGGTCAGGTGTCCCTGAGCAGTTGGAAGGATGGTGACCGCGTCGTCCTGGAGGTGCAAGATTCAGGCATCGGTCTGAACGCCACGCAACTGGCCCACCTCTTCGAGCCCTTCAATCGCCTCGGCGCTGAGCACACCGGCATCGAGGGCACCGGCATCGGCCTGGTGATCGTGCACCGACTGGTGACGCTGATGCAGGGACAGATCGAAGCCCAGAGCACCCCCGGTCAGGGCAGCAGCTTTCGGATCTGGCTACCGACCGCCTCCGATATTCCTGTCGACTCTGGCGCCATGCCGCTGGACGATGCCCCGCCGAACTCTGCCACGGACGCCCCCATGACTGCCACCATCCTCTATGCCGAAGACAACGAGGTGAATGTTCTGCTGGTGCAGGAGGTGATCCGCATGCGGCCGCAATGGCAACTGCAGGTGGGCCGCAACGGCGCCCAGGCGCTGGCGCTGGCCCAGGCCCACCCGCCCGATCTGGTGCTGGTGGACATGCACCTGGGCGACATGAGTGGTTTCGATCTGGCCGATGCGCTGGACCGGGATGGTCGCCTGAGCAAGGTGCCTCGCGTGGCCCTGTCGGCCGATGCCATGCCCGATCGCATCCACGCAGCGCAGGAGCGCGGGTTCAAGGCCTACCTGACCAAACCCCTGGACGTGATGGCCTTGCTGCGCTGCCTGGACGAATGCCTGCCCTCAGGCCTGCGCGCGAGCTGATACAGCGGGGGTCGGCTGGGCCGCACGGGCCACCACCTCGTGGGCAAAGGCCACAAAGGCCTGCGCCCCCTTGCTGGCCGGGTCGAACACCACACCGGGCACTCCATAGCTGGGCGCCTCGGCCAGACGCACATTGCGCGGGATCACGGTGTCGAACACCTTGTCGCCGAAATGCCCCTTGAGCTGATCGCTGACCTGCTGCTGCAAGGTGATGCGCGGGTCGAACATCACGCGCAACAACCCAATGAGCTGCAGATCGCGGTTGAGGTTGGCGTGCACCTGCTTGACGGTGTTGACCAAATCGGTGAGGCCTTCGAGGGCGAAGTACTCGCACTGCATGGGCACGATCACCCCATGGGCACAGGTCAGGCCATTGAGCGTGAGCAAACTCAGTGACGGCGGGCAGTCGATCAGCACGAAGTCGTAATCGGCCGCAGACGCTTCCAGGGCGGTCTTGAGTCGCCGGTCGCGCCGCTCCAGCGTCACCAGCTCGATCTCGGCCCCGGCCAACTCCCGATTGGCCCCGATCACATCGTAGCCGCCTTTGGGACTGCGCACCCGCGCCTCGGCAACCGTGGCGTCCTCCAGCAAGACATCGTAGACACTGTGCGTCAGGGTCCGCTTGTCCACGCCCGAGCCCATGGTGGCGTTGCCCTGTGGATCAAGGTCGATGATCAGCACGCGCTGACCGATCTGGGCTAGGCCAGCGGCCAGGTTGACGGTGGTGGTGGTCTTGCCCACCCCGCCTTTTTGGTTGGCAATGCAGAAGATGTGCGGCATGAGGGCATTATCCCTGCTGCATGACCACCGCGCTCACCGAGATGGCTGACGGACCGCCTTCTTGGCGCCCTTCTGTTCGGGCGGCTTCGGTGCCGAGCGAGGATGTGTTTCACGTGGAACACGGCGATCAGGTGTCGCACGGCGCGGCGCATCGGAGGCGGCGGACACGCTGCGGGCTGGCGGCTTGAGCGACCGAGCGCGTGCGGTCGGCTCGACCGAAGGGGTCTTGCGGGATGGCCCCTTGCTCGCGCGGGCCGAATGCACTGAACGCGCCGATGAGCGTGGGGCGGCCCTGCCCGGCTGGCGAGCCTCTTTCTGTGTGCCGGGCCCTGACCGCGTGCTCGGTGAGGGTGTTAGTTGGATATTCCGCTTGGCCGGCCCCTTCTCGCTGGCACGCCCCTCACGGGCGGCGGCCCTGGGCATGCGGGATGACGACTGGCGCGACTTGGGAGTCGGCTTCGTGGTCAGCTTGGCAGCGGTCTTCACCGTCGGCTTCGCCGACACCTTTGCAGGGGATCTCTCCAGCTTCTTGGCACGCGTTTGGGGCTGACTGGTCAGACCGTCGGGCTTGGATGGTGAGCGGACGCCCCTCTGGTTGACTGGTTGGGTCACATCGGCCTGGCGCGAACGATGTCCCAGGGCGGCGCCGAGTGCCTGACCTGCACCCGTCGCTTGGGTCTCTTTCGCCTTGGCTTCGCCCACCCGAGACCGTGCGGGGCGTTCGCCGCGCACCACGCTTTTGGCTGCCGTGCGAGAACGCTCGTCCCGAGCGATCGAGCGAGAAACCTCCGCGGCCTTCGGGGTCTCGCGCGCAGGGGCGGAGGCGGCGCCCGACGGTCGCACGGGGGACACCCCCACCTTGCGCTCAAGGCCTTGGGGCTTCAACGCCCCGACAGGCCGAGAGGCCCCGGCGGACGGGGGGCGCGGCATGGCACCCTGCCCCATTGCCGGACCCACCGGCAACTCGAACAAGAGCTCCCCTCGGTCTCCCGGCGGCGGCGCCACCTCACGGGCCTGACTGACCCCCGACGCCCACCCGACCGCTGGCGACAGCAGGGCCACGCCGCTCAGCAGCAGGATGGACCCCAGGCCCCAGCACACACGCTTCATGCCGCCCCCTGCGCCTCACCCTCAGCGCGCATCCAGACCAGGCAACGCTCTGCGTCCAGGCCCGGCACCTGCAACGGTTCCACGTGGAACACCGCCACATCGGCAGGCAACTCGACCAGTTCTTCCTCGGGCGCCTTGCCCTTCATGGCCATCCACACGGCCCCCTCGGCCAGCAGGCCGCGGGTCAGCTTGACGAAATCAGGCAACGACGCAAACGCACGCGAGGTGATCAGCTCATAGCGCCCTTGCAACTGCTCGACCCGTGCGTGCTCGGCCTTCAGATTGGGCAGGCGCAACTCGGCCGCCACCTGGCGGATGAAGGCCGCCTTCTTGCCCACAGTGTCCACACAGGTGACCTGCACCTGCGGGCAGCAAATCGCCAGAACCACGCCAGGCAAACCGCCGCCGCTGCCCACATCCAGCAACCGTGGCGGCACCTCGCGAGACAGCAAACTTGCGGTCTGCAGGTGACGCATCAACGGCGCCAGCACCCGCAGGCAGTCGCTCAAGTGGTGACTGAGCATCTCGGGCGCATCGCGCAAGGCCGTGAGGTTGAAGGTGCTGTTCCAGTGCGCCAGCATGACCATGTAGGCCGCCAGCTGCCGCTGCTGCATCTCGCTCAGGGCCTCGTTCAAGGTCTGCTCCCCCACCCCCGCCGGCAGTTGTGCCAGCACAGGCGGCAAGGCATCCAGCCATTGCGCCTCGGTCCACACCACCGTGGGTCGCGACGGCACAGGGCGCCTGATGGGCGCCGCCTTACGCGCCGGCGCACTCACCTTGCCCCCGCGCAACTCGTAAGCGGTCAGCACGCTGTGGTCCACCGCGCCGGGGCGATGCCCCCGGCCGCCACCGCCACCGGACTTGCCGCCTGGGCCCCGTTTGTTCATTGCCATCACTGTGTCCTCTGCCTCGCCACCACGCAGGTGTGCGCGTACGGCCAGGCCATTCATGTTCTGTTCACATCACCCAGGCGGCCACGACACGCGCCCACCCAGCCCAAGCCCGCTCAGGCATCCGGCCCCGCGGACTCGCCCTGCCCCTCGGTGGTCGCAAAGCCCTTGAAACGCCCCTTCTTCAGGTGAATCAGCAGCAGCGACACCGCCGCCGGCGTGATGCCTGAAATGCGCGACGCCTGCCCCAAGGTCTCCGGGCGATGCTTGCTCAAGGTCTGGCGCGCCTCGAAACTCAAGGCCGACACCTGCAGGTAATCCAGGTCCGCCGGCAGTTTCAGGTTCTCGTAGTGCGAGGCCCGCTCGACCTCATCATTTTGCTTGTCGATGTAGCCCGCGTACTTGATGCTGATCTCCACCTGCTCGATCACTGCATCGGCCAGGGCATCGCCCAACTCCGCACGCAGGGCCGTGCGGCCGGGTGTTTCACGTGGAACACCTGCCCCGCCCTCGGTCGAGGCAGTTTTGCCCGCGTCGGCCCGCAACTCGGCGTGACGGGCTGCGGCGATCGCGGCCACCTCGTTGATCTGGTCGTAGCTCACGCCTGGGCGGCGCAACAGGTCACCCAGGTTGTACTCGCGCTCCAACGCCTTACCCAGCAGGCGCTCGGCATCAGCCGACGGCAGCGTGGCCGGGCGGACCCAGGTCGCTTTCAGGCGCGCTGTTTCACGTGAAACAGCATCACGCTTGCGGTTGAAGGCCTCCCAGCGCACGTCGTCCACCAAGCCCAGCTCGCGGCCGATCTCGGTCAGACGCATGTCGGCGTTGTCCTCACGCAGCTGCAGGCGGAACTCAGCCCGGCTGGTGAACATGCGGTACGGCTCGGTCACGCCCTTCGTGATCAGGTCGTCCACCAGCACACCCAGGTAGGCCTGGTCACGGCGCGGCGTCCAGGCCTCACGGCCCTGCGCCTGCAAGGCCGCATTCAGCCCGGCAAACAGGCCCTGCGCCGCCGCCTCTTCGTAGCCGGTGGTGCCATTGATCTGGCCAGCAAAGAACAGCCCCTGGATGGCCTTGGTCTCGAAACTGGACTTCAACTCACGCGGATCGAAGTAGTCGTACTCGATCGCATAGCCGGGGCGCAGGATGTAGGCATTCTCCAGGCCCGGCATGGTACGCAAGGCGTTGAGCTGGATGTCAAACGGCAGCGAAGTGCTGATGCCGTTCGGATAGAACTCGTTGGTCGTCAGGCCCTCAGGCTCCAGGAAGATCTGGTGAGAATCCTTGTCCGCAAAGCGGTTGATCTTGTCCTCGATGGACGGGCAGTAGCGCGGCCCCACTCCCTCGATCACGCCGGTGAACATCGGGCTGCGATCAAAGCCCGAGCGGATGATGTCGTGGGTGCGGGTGTTGGTATGGGTGATCCAACAGGGCAACTGTCTGGGGTGCTGCGCGGGCGAGCCCAGGAAACTGAACACCGGCACCTCCGGCCCACTGGGCGCCGACGCGCCCCATTGGCCCACCAGTGGCACGCCATCGCCAGGTTGCTCGGTCAGCTTGCTGAAGTCGATGCTGCGCCCGTCGATGCGCGGCGGGGTGCCCGTCTTGAGGCGGCCTTGCGGCAGCTTCAACTCCTTGAGGCGTGCCGACAACGACACCGCCGGTGGATCGCCAGCTCGACCGGCACTGTAGTTGTTCAGGCCCACATGGATCTTGCCATCCAGGAAGGTGCCGGCCGTCAGCACCACGGTGCGGCCCTTGAAGCGTATGCCCACCTGGGTCACGGCACCCACCACGCGGTCGCCCTCTACCATCAGGTCATCCACCGCCTGCTGGAACAGCCACAGGTTCGGCTGGTTCTCCAGACGCTGACGGATGGCCGCCTTGTACAGGATGCGATCGGCCTGCGCCCGGGTGGCACGCACAGCTGGCCCCTTGCTGGCATTGAGGATGCGGAACTGAATGCCGCTCTCATCGGTCGCGGCGCCCATGGCCCCGCCCAGCGCATCCACTTCCTTGACGAGGTGCCCCTTGCCGATGCCGCCGATCGACGGGTTGCAGCTCATCTGCCCCAGCGTCTCGATGTTGTGGGTCAGCAGCAAGGTGGCACTGCCCATGCGGGCAGCCGCCAGCGCGGCCTCGGTACCGGCGTGGCCGCCACCGACCACGATCACGTCAAATTCTTGGGGGTAAAGCATGGGCTGAGCCTCAGGGAATCTGCCTCATTTTTGGGCAACCTTCCATTGTACTGAGAAGGCCCTCACCTGAGGCAAGTTCGAGGACAAACCCAACGCAAAGTCCGAGGGCTTGTCGCCAAACGACTGCGCGGCACCGTGCTCACACCCGTCGGTGTTTCACGTGAAACACATCTGACTGGCTCGCGGCCGATCGGGGTGGCTAGTGCCCGGGCGACAATGACGGCATGAACTGCCGTTCCGGGTGCGCCGCCTGCTGCACCGCCCCCTCCATCAGCTCCCCCATGCCCGGCTTGCCACACGGCAAGCCCGCTGGTGTTCCCTGTCCACATCTGGATGCAGACCTGCGCTGTCGCCTGTTCGGTCAGCCCGAGCGCCCGGCTGTCTGCGGCTCGCTGCGGCCATCGGCCGAGATGTGCGGCGACACGCGTGAGCAGGCCCTGCGCTGGCTCACCGCATTGGAAATGGCGACGCGCTGAACACCGTCTCCGGCCCATTGTCTTCCTCGGGCGGCAAGCGGCCATCGAGCAACCACTCCGGTGGCACCCCGGCCGACTGCCCCGTCAACGCGGTCATGTGAGCGCGCAAGGCTTCGGTCGTCAGACCCTGCCCATGCGGCGCCCAGCCTGGGGGGCCAAACAGGTAGCCCACCAGATCGCGCGGGCCACGCACCTTGGGCAGGTCTTTCAACATGGCCCACCACTCGGCCAGGCAGATCTTCAAAGCACTGTACGAGCGTTGCGGTTTGACCAAGCCATAGCGAATCGGCACCCCCTCCTGCTCGGGCACATAGGTGCCGAACAGGCGGTCAAACAGCATGATGGTGCCGCCATAGTTGCAGTCCAGGTACTCGACGTTGGCCGCATGGTGCACACGGTGCGCGGACGGCGTGTTGAGCACCCCCTCCATCCAGCCCAGCTTGCCGATCAGGTCGGTGTGGATCCAGAACTGGTAGACCAGGTTGACGATGTAGGACAGCAGCACCGCGTCCGGTGAGAAACCCAACAGGCACTGCGGCGCAAAGAACACGAAGCCGCCCGAGACCTTGCCGGTGAGCGACTGGCGAAAAGCGGCCGCCAGGTTGTACTGGTTGCCGGTATGGTGCACCTGGTGCGAGGCCCAGTACCAACGCACCCGGTGACCCGTGCGGTGCAGCCAGTAGTAAAAGAACTCCGTGCAAAAGAACATCGCCGCCCAGCCCCAGGCGGTGTCCATGGGCACCGTCCACAGGCGTTGCGCGTACATCCATTCGCCAAACGGCAAGGCTACCCCCAGCACCGCCCCCATCGGCAGAGACTCGACCACCGCACGCCACAGGTTGATGCGCACAGTGGTCCAGAAGGCGGCCCAATCGTAAGGCTCACCACCACGACGGCGACTGATCAACACCCCTTCCACGGTGATGATGCCCAGCGCGGCCAGGCCCACGGCCACCATCGCCATCTGGATCAGGGTAAGTTGTTCGAACATGGGGCACTGCCTCGCGCGCGTGAAAGGAACGCGTCACGATAGGCCTCGCCCCTTGCACCCGTCCCGAGGGGAAGCCCTGCCGGAGCGCGTTCAACCCCGGGAATGAGGGGATCAGTCCGCAGCGCGCACGTACAACCAGTGGCCGTCTTCGCGCACGAAAGTACTGACCTCGTGCAGACGGTGGGCCCGCCCGCCCAGCTTGCTGCGCGCGACAAACTCCACCACCCCATGGTCGGCATCGGACTGTGCGGCGCGGCGCACATCCAGTCCCAGCCACTGCAGGCCGGGCTCCGGCGCCTCAATCTCAGGGGGGCGGGTCTCGGAATGCCAGGTCGCCAGCAGATAGGACCGCAGGTCTTTGACAAAAGCGCTGTAACGCGAGCGCATCAGCGATTCCGGGTCGGGCGCCTGCAGCGCCAGTGGGCCAGCGTGGTAGCGGCCGCAGCAATCGGCATAGGCGGCCGGGCGGCCACAGGGGCAGGCATCGGGCAGAGGAAGAGGGGCGGAACGGTGACGCATGAGGGGCACAATCATGCCATGCACACCCCGCCCCGCTCCCCTGCTGGCGCGCCCTTCATGGGTTCGCCGTTCGATCTGCACGGCCGCGTCGCCCTGGTGACCGGTGCCGGACGTGGCCTGGGACTGGCCATGGCCCAGGCGCTGGCCCAGGCCGGCGCCACCGTCTGGCTCAATGGCCGTGACCCGGTCGCGCTGAACGCCGCCGCCCAGTCCCTGAGCAGCCCCCGCGTGCACGCCCTGCCCTTTGACCTCCAGGATGACGCTGCCCGGGCCACCGCCTTGCAACACCTGCAGGCCCAGTCCGGCCGCCTCGACATCCTGGTCAACAACGTCGGCCAGCGTGACCGCCGCGCGCTCGACGCCTTTGCCCTGGACGACATCCGCCGCCTGCTCGACATCAACCTCGTCGCCCCGCTGGCCCTGTCGCGTGAAGCCGCCCGGCTCATGGCCGACTGCGGCGCCTGCCGCCAGGGCAGCGCCCGCATCGTCAACATCACCTCCATCGCCGGCCCCATTTCGCGCGCCGGGGATGTGGCCTACACCGTCGCCAAAGGCGGCCTGGACGCGGCCACCCGCGCCTTGGCCGCCGAACTGGGCCCGCGCGGCATCACGGTCAACGCCGTGGCCCCCGGTTATTTCGCCACCGAAGCCAACGCCGAGATGGTGGCCGATGCCGACGTGGCCGACTGGCTGTCACGGCGCACCTCGCTGGGCCGCTGGGGCCAGCCCACCGAAATCGCCGGGGCCGTGGTCTTTCTGGCCAGTGCGGCCGCCAGCTACATCACCGGCCAGACCTTGGCCGTGGACGGCGGCTACCTGTCCCACTTCTGAGGCACCCCTCCCTCGGGGTCCACTCAGGCCGGTTCATCCAGCCCCGCCTGCAGCGCCAGGTAAATCTCACAGACACCGCGCAGGTAGACCAGGGTCGGCAACACCAGCGCGATGGCAAACACCACGCCCCCCCCCACCGTGGCCGCCGAGATGTAGCTCAAGGCCTCGGCCGGCACCTGAACCTCGCCGCCCACCTGCACCGTCCGGCCCACCAGCCCCGCCATGAACGCCTGCGGCGGGATGTCCACCCCCAGGATCCACACCGACACCTCGGCCATGATGCGACCGCCCAGCATCACCACCAGGCTGATCGCTGCCCCGACCACCGCCGTGACCGCGCTCAAGGCCCCCGCCAGGACGGTCGCCTGCAACAGCCGCACCCGGATCAGGCGCCACACGCTGCGCACAGCCTGCCACGACGACGCGCCGGCCCACACCGTCGGTCCAGTCAGCGGGGCCACCACGGCGGCCCCCGCCATGAAGGCCAGTCCGATGACGATGACCGTCACAGGCACGACCAACACGAACAACCAGGGCCCGACGCCCGGCAGGCTGCACAGCCAATACAGCCCCAGCAACAGCGACGCCGCGCCCGCACCGACAACCCCCATGGCCAGCAGGGCCAGCAAAGTGCGGTGCCCGATGCCCAGCGCGCCTTCGAGCGCATCGCCCACCTCGCGGGGCACCCGCCCCATCGCCCGGTCCATGAGCAGCAAGCCCGCCGCCTGGGCGCCATAAAACGCAACGAACAGCGCCGCCGCCCCCTGACCAATGGCCCAGTTCAGTTCACTGCGCCCCAGTGAGGCCCGGGCCGCGGCCAGCGCCAACCCTGCGCCGACGAAAGCGGCCAGCAGCACATACAAGGCGCGGCCATCGCGCACGGCCTCCACGCTGGCCAGCACCCGCCCCAGGCTGCCCCACCAGTCAAACCCGCGCCGGCGGGCAACGGCCTGCGCCTGTGCGGTGGCATTCACATCCTTGAGGAAATCCGACATGCTCGACCCGGGTAAAAGAGGACAAAAACACGGGCGTCATGCCCAATTCACTGGCGATGATAGGGGCTCACCCTAGGGACTCACTGAGGGGCAGGCGCAACATTTTCGATCGCCGGTTGACACGCGCTGAAAAAAGAGGGTTGAAAACTCTAGAACTGTGTGGCTGATTCACCCATAATGGATTCGTCTGTGTCTGGTAGCGGCACCGTCGTTGGAATAGGTCCGGATGGGTTGAAGCTCCACATGGTTACTTTGTTACTTTGAAAGGGGCTCTCTCGTGGGCAACAAACTTTACGTGGGCAATCTGGCCTATTCCGTGCGCGATCAAGATCTGCAAGACGCATTTGCCGAATACGGTGCCGTGGCATCGGCCAAGGTCATGATGGACCGCGAAACCGGCCGTTCCAAGGGCTTCGGCTTTGTGGAAATGAGCAATGATGCTGAAGCGCAAGCTGCCATCAACGGCCTGAACGGTCAGCCTGTTGCCGGTCGTGCGATCGTCGTGAACGAAGCCCGTCCTCGTGAAGAGCGTCCGGCTGGCTTCCGCAGCCCCTACGGTGGCAGCGGCGGTGGCGGCGGCCGTGAAGGTGGTGGTGGCGGCTACGGTGGTGGCGGTGGCCGCTCCGGTGGCGGCGGCTACGGCGGTGGTGGCCGTGAAGGCGGCGGCGGTGGCTACGGTGGTGGCGGCCGCTCCGGTGGCGGCGGCTACGGCGGTGGTGGCGGCGGCGGCCGTGGTAACGGCGGCGGCTACGGCGGCGGCTACTGATCTGTGTCTCAGGCTTGTGTGACCCGTCCCTCTGACGGTTGACACACAAACTGATACATTCAGCAAAAAGGCGATACCTTCACGGTGTCGCCTTTTTTCATGGCGCGCGCGTTATAAGAAGTACCAGCCCTCGATGCGACTGCGGCATGCCGCCCCCCCCGCCCGAGGATTCCGCCGACGCCCCCAGGTGCCGGCCTCTTTGCAGGACACCTTCATGTCGCAACAATCCCGCTCCCTGATGGGCCGACTCGCGGTGGCTACCGCCCTCGCCTCCACCTTGTTGATGTCGGCTCCCGCGCAAGCCGCCGACGTCGGTGTGAGCATCAGCGTCAACCAGCCTGGTTTCTACGGTCGCGTTGACATCGGCGACCAGCGCCCGGTGTTGATCTACCCGCAACCGGTCATCATCCACCAAGGCGCCTACAGCGCGCGCCAGCGCCCCATCTACATGCGCGTGCCGCCAGGCCACTACAAGCAGTGGGCGCGCTACTGCAGTCAGTACAACGCTTGCAACCAGCCGGTGTATTTCGTCAATGGCGGCCGGCCCCACCCCAACGCCTATGCCCCCACCCCGCGACGTGACGATCACCGCATGGACCGCCGTGATGATCGACGCGACGACCGTTGGGACGATCGGCATGATCGGCACGATGACCGCGGCCACCCCGGCAAGGGCAAAGACAAAGACCGGGACCATGGCAACGGTCACGGCCATCGTTGAAGCCTGACCTCCGCTGACCCGGCTGAGCGTTGGGTCAAGCCACCACGGCGCTGTCGATGGGTTCAGACCCCGTCGCGGCGCCGTTTTTTTCGATGCCGCTGCGACCCGACCAGGGCGTCAAACCAGCGGCGCGGCAACCAACGCAAGACCGTGGCCACCACCCCCATCTGCCAGGGGATGACACGCCATCGCTCCCCGGCCGAGATGGACCGGATGGCCCGCTCGGCAAAGGCCTCGGGTGTCATCAAGAAAGGCATGGGGTAATCGTTCTCACGCGTCAGCGGTGTGTCGATGTAGCCCGGCGCCAGCGTCACCACGCGCACGCCATGGGAGCGCAACTCACCTCGCAAGGTTTCGCACAGTTGCACCACGGCCCCCTTGGCCGCGCAGTAGCCTGCATGGCCCGGTAGCCCGCGCACCGACGCCACGCTGGCGATGCCCACCAAGGTGCCACGCCGGCGCATCCGCATGCCCTCGATGAAGGGCTGAAAGGTGGCAGCCAGACCGATCACATTGGTGTCGAGCAGATCGCGCAGCACCGCCAGGTCTTCGGCCAGGCTGAGGTCCACGCCCACGCTGATGCCAGCATTGGCGATCACCACCTCGGGCAGCCCCTGAGCCTGCAGGCAGGCGCGGGCCGCTTCGGCCACCTCGGCCTCGTGGCGCACGTCCGCCTCGTACACGGCCCACTGGTGAGCTGGCCAACCCTGCGCCGTGGCCCACTCCCGCATCAAGGCACCGCGGCGCGCCACCAGCGCCAACCGCCAGCCCGCCTGGGCATAACGCTGAGCCAAGGCCTGTCCGATGCCGCTGGACGCGCCGGTGATGAACACCAGCGGCGCCGCCTCGCCGGGAACCCGTGTCAGATCGCTCACCGGCCCGGCACCTGGTACTGGCCAGTCACCCGACCACCCAGCACCGTCACGCCGGTGCGCTCATCGTGGCGCATGGACTGGCCGCGCACCACATTGCCATCCTGACTCAGGGTGACCGGCTGCTTGGAGCTGACGATGCGCTCGCGCGTGTCCACGCTCAGGCTCTCGCCCTGAAAGCGCACCGGTCCACCGGGCGTACCCGACGCGGGCGTGGCCACCACCAGCGCCCCGCCTCGCAGGGTCACGACCTCGGCCGTCTGATCCGCCTCGCCTTGGCGGGCCGTGGCCCGCAGGCCCTGCCCTTGTTCATCGCGGCCCAGCAGCAGCACCTCATCGATCATGAGCCGGTCGGGCACCGGGTAGTGCCGCATCACCTTGCCATCAACCACGGCTTCCAGGCGCCCAGTGGCGTCAAAACGAGCGACGCGGGCTTCCTGCAACTCATAGTCGGGCGCCGACGACACCACGGCGGCACGCGGCGGGCCTTCGTCTTGTGGCGAAGACTGCACCAGCCACCAGGTGAAACCGGCCAGAGCGGCGGCCGCGAGCACCGGCAAGCTGGCCTGCGCCCGCTCCAGCACCAGCCACCAACGCGCGCTCACGGTCGGACTCCTGGTGCGGTGGTGTCCAACGTTTGCAGATGACCTTGAAGCAGGTCGGCATAACGGCCGGTGGCCCACAACAGCAGATCACAGCATTCGCGGGCTGCGCCTTGGCCGCCGCGCAAGGCGCTGACGTGGTGGGCAATGGCCTTGACCTCGGCGTGCGCATTGGCTGGGGCCACGGCCAAACCGGCACGCACCAGCAGAGGCAGGTCCGGCCAATCGTCGCCCATCACCGCCAGCTCGCTCCAGCTCAGGCCCAGTTGGGCCAGCAACGGCTCGGCCGCCGCCAGCTTGTCATGCGCCCCGAACACGGCATGCACGATGCCCAAATCCTTCAGGCGTCGACGCACTGCGGGCGAATCCCGCCCGGTGATGACGATGGGCGTGATGCCACCCTGGGCCAGCAGCTTGAGCCCATGGCCGTCGAGCGCATGAAAAGCCTTGAGCGTCTCGCCCGCTTCAGAGATGTAGAGCGTGCCGTCGGTCAGCACCCCGTCCACATCGAAGATGGCCGCGCGGATGGCGCGCGCCTGCAGACGCAGGCAGGCCGGAAAACTCAGGGTGGGCACCAGCACTTGCATCAGATCACCTTCGCGCGCATCAGGTCATTGGTGCTGACCGCCCCGACCAGCACACCCGCGCCATCGACCACCAGCAAGGTGTTGATGCGGCGGGCCTCCATCAAGGCCACAGCCTCGGCGGCCAACACCTCCTGGCGGATGGTCAGAGGCGACGGGGTCATCAGCTCGCGCGCGGTGGCGCTGCGCAGCTCCACCCCGGCTTCGATCTTGCGGCGCAGGTCGCCGTCGGTGAACACGCCCAGCACCTGGCCATCGGCCCCCACCACGGCGGTGGCGCCCAGGCCCTTGGTGCTCATTTCACGCATGACATCGCCGAACGGGGCCTCCAAGGCGACGCGGGGCACGGCATCGCCACTGCGCATCACGTCGGTCAAGTGGGTCAGCAGCTTGCGCCCCAGTGAGCCACCCGGGTGCGAGCGGGCAAAGTCCTCGGCCTTGAAGCCGCGGGCGTCCAGCAGCACCACCGCCAGCGCATCGCCCAACGCCATCTGCGCCGTGGTGCTGGCCGTGGGCGCCAGGTTGAGCGGACAGGCTTCCTGCGCCACGGCGCTGTCGAGCACGATGTCGGCATGGCGGGCCAGCGACGAAGTGGGCTTGCCGGTCATCGCCAGCAGCGTCACGCCCTGGCGCTTGAGCACCGGCAGCAGGCCAGTGAGCTCTTCGCTTTCGCCGGAGTTGGAGATCGCCAGCACCACATCGCCAGGCTGGACCATGCCCAGGTCGCCATGGTGGGCCTCGGCGGGGTGCACGAACATCGCGGGCGTGCCGGTCGAGGCCAGCGTGGCCGTGATCTTGCGGCCCACGTGGCCACTCTTGCCCATGCCCATCACCACCACGCGGCCCCGGCAGCTCAGCATGGCCTGCACCGCGCGGGCAAAGGCCTCGCCGGACTCCCCCCGCAGGCGCTCGGCCATGCCATGGAGAGCACCGGCTTCGATGTCGAGGGCTTGGCGGGCCAGCGCCACGATGGCGTCTTGAGAAAGAGGGGTGGCAGACATGGCAATCGGAGAAGTTCAGGACAACGGCCCAGGCCGCACCCTGCGATTTTAGGGACAAGCAGGCCGTGCCGCTGCCCCGCTGCCGTCTTTCACCTGCCGCGCACTCAAGCCGAGGGGATCTGCTTGTGCAGGTTGGCGCGCATGCGCAAGGCCATGATGCTGCCGGCCGCGCGCAACACCTCGATGGCGATGGTTGGCACACGGGCGGCCATCTCTTCAAAACGCGGCAGGCGCAGGGCATAGACCACGCAAGGGGTCATGGCCTCGACGTTGGCGCTGCGCGTGCCGTCGCCAAACAGGCCCGGTTCACCGCAGATGGCGCCCGGGCGCAGGATGGCGATGCGCGATGCGCCCGGCGCCGCGCCGGTGACAAACACCTGCAAGGAGCCTTGGCCCAGGAAATACACGGTGCGATCCAGGTCACCTTGCTTGATCAGCAAATCGCCCGAACGCAGCTCATGACGCGTCAGATACTGGCAAAAGGTACGCCACTGCTGAGGGTCCAGACGCGGACGAAAGGCATCTTCCGTGTTGAGCGTTTGAATCGCCTGAATCAGTTCCGTGGAATCCATCTTCGCCTCTGCGTTCTTATCTGCGGCATATCCGCTTCATTCTTCACATCTTGGAATTTAAACGATCGGACACAAATGGTGTGCGCTATTTGCGCAAAGTGACCTTTTTTGGCATACCGGCCACTCAGGTCATACCCTGAAGGCCGCTGGATGTGCTTACTTGCCAATGCAAAAACGGGTGAAGATTTCACCCAGCAGGTCATCGGCTGAGAACGCCCCGGTGATGGTGCCCAGGGCGTTGTGCGTCAGGCGCAGCTCTTCAGCCAGCAGGTCCAGCGCGCCGTCGTTGAGTGCGGCATGGGCCTGCGCCGCTTCCAGGTGCGCCCGTGCCGTGCGCAGCGCCTGCACATGGCGTTGACGCGCGATGAACACCCCCTCCGGGGCGGCCTGCCAGCCCGCGATGTCGAGCAGGGTCTGACGCAGCGCTTGCAGGCCCTCGCCGGTTTTCGCCGACAAGGCCAGCACCGGCCCCGCGGGCTGCGCACCGGCCTGCACCGCCGTGCTCAAACTGCCCGCATCGGCCTTGTTGAACACATGCACCACCGGCACGCCCTCGGGCAGACGCGCGGCGATGTCGGCATCGGCCTGGGCGTAGACGGGCTCGTCCACCCGCGTGAGGTCGTGCAAAAACAGCACCGCATCGGCCTGCGCAATCGCCTCCCAGCTGCGTGCCATGCCGATGCGCTCGACCTCGTCGGACGCCTCGTGCGCCGCGCGCAGGCCCGCCGTGTCGATCACATGCAGGGGCACGCCCTCAATCTGGATGGTCTCGCTGACCTTGTCGCGCGTGGTGCCGGCAATCGGGGTGACGATGGCCAGCTCGGCACCCGCCAGCGCATTGAGCAGCGAGCTCTTGCCCGCATTGGGCTGGCCGGCCAGCACCACCTGAAGGCCCTCGCGCAGCAGAGCGCCCTGGCGGGCCTGACTCAGCACGGCGTCCAGGGTCTCGGCGACGCGGTCGAGCTTGCCGCGCGCATTGGCCTTTTCCAGAAAGTCGATTTCCTCTTCGGGGAAGTCCAGCGTGGCCTCCACCAGCATGCGCAGGTGGATCAGCCGTTCGCGCAAGGCTTCGATCTCCTGGCTGAACGCCCCTCCCAGCGAGCGGCTGGCCGAGCGCGCCGCCGCCTCGGTGCTGGCGTCGATCAGGTCGGCGATGGCCTCGGCCTGGGCCAGGTCGATCTTGTCGTTCAAAAAGGCACGCTGCGTGAACTCGCCCGGTTCGGCCAGACGCAAGCCGGGCAGACGCACGCGGTCTGTCATCGGATCGACTTCGGCCGCCGCGTCCAGGCAGCGCGCCAGCAGCAGTTGCATCACCACCGGGCCACCGTGGCCCTGCAACTCCAGCACGTCTTCGCCGGTATAGCTGTGCGGGCCGGGAAAGTACAGGGCCAGACCATGGTCGATCGCCTCGCCCTGCGCGTCGCGGAACGGCCCGTAGGTGGCCATGCGGGGTGCCAACTCGCGCCCGCACACCGCCAGCGCCAAAGGCATCAAGCCCTTGCCCGACACCCGCACGATGCCCACAGCCCCGCGCCCCGAGGCCGTGGCCACTGCCACGATGGGCACATTGCGCTCATTGAAGGCCATCTTGCTTTCCCACTCCCACGTGCGCCACGCGCACTGTCAAAGCGCCATTGTCCCCCGAGGCGCCGCACACCCCCAAGCACGGGGCCTTGCGCGCAAACCCCGATGGCCGCATCACCGCCTCGACCTACCCTGCCTCCCACCACACAGAGGAGGAAAGCATCATGTTGCCACTTGTCGCCAGCTGGGGCTTCGTCTTCGGCGCCCTGGGCCTGGGCATCTACAGCGTGCTGCACGCCCAGTTCGACCCTGCCCAGATCGCGCTGACTTTCCTGTTCCCCTACTACCTCCTGTGCACGGCGCTGCAGTACGTGTGGCCCGAGCAGACCAACCGCTTTGAGAAAGGCGAGGTGCTCACCGACAGCCTGCACAACGCGGCGCTGGTGGCCATCACTGGCTTGACCGACTTTTTCATCCATGTGCTGATCGCGGCCACCGGCACCGGCCTGCTGTTTCACTTTGGCGTGCTGCCCGACAGCTGGGCCGCCCACCATCTGCCGCTGTGGGCCCAGGTGCTGATCGCGTGGCTGACCTTCGACTTCATGTTCTACGTCACCCACCGCATGGGGCATGAAATCGACGTCCTGTGGCGCCTGCACAGCGTGCACCACTGCGCCCACCGCCTGAGCGTGCTCAACGCCAGCCGCGCCCACCCGCTCGACCTGATCTGGCGGCGCCTCATCCCGGTCTTCGTCACCTTCCAGACCGGGGTCAGCCCGGAGGCCTTCATCATGAGCGGCATGATCAGCAGCGTACTGGCCACCATCACCCACATGAACGTGCGCTTTCGCTTCGGCTGGCTCAACTACCTGATCGGCACCAACGAGATCCACCGCTGGCACCACTCCAACCAGCTGCACGAAGCCCAGAACTACAGCGTCGTCATGCTCTGGGACCACCTGTTTGGCACCTTCGTCTACCCGAAGCACCGCCGCCTCCCCACCCGGATGGGCCTGTTCAACGAACATGCCTACCCCGTGCACCACTACCTGGGCCAGTTGCTGCTGCCCCTGACCTGGTCGCGCATGAAAGAGCGTCAGGCGCAGGCGGGCAACGGTCAGGATGAGACAGACGCCGGCCCGATGACCCGCATGGCCGATGGCCCCGAGTTCCTCGACACGCTCCCCTTACCGGCCGACCGCTGAAGTCCTTCCCGTACGCGACACTCCCAAACAAAAACCGCCTGGCGCGATGCGCTCAGGCGGTTTTTTTGTCAGCGTGGGCAACGACTTACTTCGTCACACCCAGCTGGCGGTTGATCATCCATTGCTGGGCGATCGACAGGATGTTGTTCGTCAGCCAGTACAGCACCAGGCCGGCTGGGAAGAAGAAGAACATCACGCTGAACAGCAGCGGCATGATCCACATCATCTTGGCCTGCAAAGGGTCCGGCGGCGTCGGATTCAGCCAGGTCTGCAACAGGGTCGACAGCGTCATCAGGGCCGGCAGCACGAAGTACGGGTCCTTGATCGACAGGTCGGTGATCCAGCCGATCCAGGGCGCATTGCGCATCTCGACCGACGACAGCAGCACCCAGTACAACGCGATGAACACCGGGATCTGGATCAGGATGGGCAGACAGCCGCCGATCGGGTTGACCTTCTCCTCGCGGTAGATCTTCAGCATCTCCTGCTGCATCTCCTGCGGCTTGTCCTTGAGGCGCTCGCGCATCGCCTGGATGCGCGGATTGAGCGCCTTCATCTTGCCCATCGAGCGGTAGGCGCTGGCGTTGAGCCAGTAGAACGCCGCCTTGAGCAAGACCACCAGGGCCACGATCGACCAACCCCAGTTGCCCAGCAGGCTGTGCAGCCAGTTCAGCAGCCAGAACAGCGGCTTGGCCATCAGGTGGGTCCAGCCATAGTCCTTGACCAACTCCAGGCCCTCGGCCAGCTTGGCCAGCTTGACCTCTTCCTGCGGGCCGACCAGCAACTGCGTCTCAACCGCCTTGGACTGACCCGGGGCCACTTCGCCCACCGGGAACAGCATGCCCAGGGCATACAGGTTGGTGTCGATCTTTCGAGCGTAGAACTCACGCGCGGTCTTATCGTGGTTCAACCAGGCGGCGGTGAAGTAGTGCTGCACCACGGCCACCCAGCCGTTGTCGGCACTCTTTTGGAACTCGGCCTCGTTCTTCTCGATCTGGGCGAACTCGACCTTCTGGAACTTCGACTCACCCGTGTACACGGCGCCACCCAGGTAAGCCTGAGGCGCACCGATCATGGTGGGGCCTTCGGCTGCGGGGACCGAGCCATCGCGCACCAACTGCACATACAGCTGCGGGTTGACGGCCACCGCCGAGGCGTTGACCACTTCCTGCTTCACATCGATGGCGTAGTTGCCACGGTGGAACGTGAAAGTCTTGACCAATTGCACGCCGGCCACCGGGGCCGACGCCATCTTGACGACCAGGTCCTGGGCGCCATCGGCCAGTGCACGCTCGGTGCTCAACACCGTGAACGGTGTCTTGTGGTTAGGCAGGCCGGTGCTGGCGATCAGACCCGACTCGGCCACATAGGTGTGACCGGTGGTGCGGTCCAGCAGAATCATGTTCTGCTTGAAGTCATGCTGAGCGCGGTGCTGCAGCAGTTCGACCTTGACCAGGCTGCCGCCCAGCGTGTCGAACGTCGCCTTGACCACATCGGTGGTCACGGTGATCAGCTCGCTCTGCGGGACGACCGGCGCACTGGCCGCGCCCTCAGCCGGCACCGCAGCGCCCGGTGTGCCCAGTGCCGCGCTGGGCGTGGGCAAGGTGGCAGACGAGCCCGGACCCGACGACGCGGGAGCCGAAGCCACCACCGGTGCGGGCGCGAACAAGGAAGGTTGGCCACTGTGACGCAGCCAGCCATCCCACAACATCAGCAGTGAGACGGCAAAGACCGACCACAGCAGGGTGCGACGCAGATCATTCATGGGCGATTGGAATCCGACGAAGGGTTGCAAAAACGGGACAACAGACGCGGCGCCTGGTCGGGCACCGGGTCAGGGCCACCCGGACAACCCGGGTGACAACGCAGCAGACGCCGTGCCGCCAGGTAGGAACCTGCGGCCGGACCATGACGCTCCAGCGCCTGCAAAGCATATTGGGAACAGGTGGGCGTGAAACGACAGGCCGACCCCAGCCAGGGGCTGAGGAAGAGCCGATACGCCTTCACGACCCCCATCAGCACCGCGTTGAGGCCAGCGCACAGCGCAGCCAGACCCTTGCGGAGCACATGGAGGAGCGTGTGCATCATGCCGTACTCCGGGCCAGACGCGACCAGAGCTCGTCCAGTTCGTCGCGCACGGCGACGTTCAGGGCCGGGGACGCCGCGCTGGGAAAGAGCTGGCGATCAAAAGGCGCCTTCAGGCGCACGACCCAACCATCGACCTCGTCGCCATGGCGCCCGGTCGCCCAGATGCCGGGCCCATGACGGCGCAGGGCCTCACGGACCTGGTGACGGATCAGGGAGCGGGTCACCGAACGGCGTGCCTGCTTTTTAGGCAGCACCAAGCCCAGTCGCCAGCCCGCTGGGCCAGAACTGGGCAAAGTGAGTGCACACTCATCCACACACAGCGGTGCCTGCAACCCCTTGTCTGTGGACAAAGGGGCTGGACAAGCGAGCGCATCAGGCTCGGACCCTGCCGAAGCAGCATCCGCAGCACGCACCAGCGGCAGCGCATGCAAGACGAAATGCGTCGTGCGCGAAACCGGGCGCGAACCCAAAGCCCTCTGAAAATCAGCAGCTTTCAGGCTGGGTGGCCGCACGGTGTGTCACAAAGGTCAAGTCGAAACAAAGCCGGGCATGGGCCCGGCCTCGTTCACACCTGTACTGGTCAGACGCCCTCACGGCACCGACCAGACCGGGGCGGGAAATTACAGACCCAGACGCTTGCGGCCCTTGGCACGACGGTTGGCGATGACCTTGCGGCCACCCTTGGTCTTCATGCGCACCAGGAAACCATGGGTGCGGGCGCGGCGGGTCTTGGAGGGTTGGTAAGTACGCTTCATGAGATGGTCCTTCATGAGGCCGCACCTCAATGGGAGCGGCCTTATCTGTTATCTGTAATCCCTGATGCGATGCAATTGCCGCCCAGGTGGCACCCGGCCCAACTTCATGCCAAAGCATTCTGCTGACCGGACGAACCCGCGATTACAACAGGTTTTTGCTTACGGGTCAATGCCTTTGCCGTCCAAGTCACGCAGCGGCATCGAACCGGCACGGCGCGAGCAGGTCGCTGCAAATCACAAACCCCGGGAAAAAACTGTGGATAACCTGTCAATGACCTGTGCTCATGCGCTTAGAATTCGCTCCCCGAAGACAGACTTGTCCACACATGAGTGCCGCCGAATTGACCGCCGCCGGCCAGAGCCCCAACGACCCCGCCACCCTGTGGCAACGGACCTGTGAGCGCCTGGCCACCGAGCTGCCTGAACAGCAGTTCAACACCTGGATCCGCCCCCTGCCGCCGGCCGAAGTGAGCCAGGCCGAGGGCACCACCCTGGTGTCGGTGCGCGTGGCCAACCGCTTCATGCTCGACTGGATCCGCACGCAGTACAGCGCGCGCCTGGAAGTCATCCTGCGTGATTTGCAAGCCGGCGAGATCCGGCTGGAGCTGGCCCTGGCGCCTCGCATGGCCGCACCGGCCGGTGGCCTGCGCCCCGGCATGGTCATGCCCGGTCGCGCCCTGCCCTCCAATGCCCAGTCGGGTGCGGCCTTGCCATCGCACATGGCCCAGGCTCAGGCCGCCAACCAGGGTCCGGCGGGCGCGGCCTATCCACAGACCTCGGAGCCTGCGCGCACCAATCGGGCACAACCTCAGGTCATGGGCCTCAATCCGGCGCTGACCTTTGACAACCTTGTGCCCGGTCGCGCCAACCAGATGGCCCGCACCGCCGCACTGCACGTGGCCGGCGCCCCCGGCCAGATGTACAACCCGCTGTTCATTTACGGCGGCGTGGGTCTGGGCAAAACCCACTTGATGAATGCAGTGGGCAATGCACTGCTGGCCGACAAGCCCGATGCACGCATCCTTTACCTGCACGCCGAGCAGTTCATCTCGGATGTGGTCAAGAACTACCAGCGCAAGACCTTTGACGAACTCAAGGCCAAGTACCACCAGCTCGATCTGCTGCTGATCGACGATGTGCAGTTCTTCGCCGGCAAGGACCGCACGCAGGAAGAGTTTTTCAATGCGTTCGAGGCCCTGCTGGCCAAAAAAGCGCACATCATCATGACCAGCGACACCTATCCCAAGGGCCTGGCCAACATCGATGAACGCCTGACCTCGCGCTTTGACGCCGGCCTGACCGTGGCGATTGAGCCGCCCGAGCTGGAAATGCGTGTGGCCATTCTGATCAAGAAGGCCGCACAAGAAGCGATCGAGATGCCCGAAGACGTGGCTTTTTTCGTGGCCAAGAACGTGCGTGCCAACGTGCGCGAGCTCGAAGGCGCGCTGCGCAAGGTGCTGGCCTTTGCGAAGTTCAGCCACAAGGAGATCACGATCAACCTGGCGCGGGAGGCCCTCAAGGACCTGCTGTCGATCCAGAACCGTCAGATCTCGGTGGAAAACATCCAAAAGACCGTGGCCGACTTCTACAAGATCAAGGTCGCGGACATGTATTCGAAAAAGCGCCCGGCCTCGATTGCCCGCCCGCGCCAGATCGCCATGTACCTGGCCAAGGAGCTGACCCAAAAGAGCCTGCCCGAGATTGGCGAGCTGTTTGGGGGCCGCGACCACACCACCGTGCTGCACGCCGTGCGCAAGATCGGGGGCGAGCGCGGCAAGGATTCCGAGCTCAACCAGCAACTGCACGTGCTGGAGCAGACGCTCAAAGGTTGAACCCGCCCACAGGCAGGCAAGGCACCCCAAAAATCAGAGGCTTCGGCCTCTTTTTTTTCGCCCTGTCAAGCCAACAAGTCTGTGGGCAACTTTCGAACAAGTGAGGGCTTATCCACAGGCCAGGCGGTTTTTCAGGAGTTGTTGTCGTTGGCCCCTCTCACGAAGGGCCCTGGCCTCCACACGCTTGTCCTGATGCCAAGTCCTTGATCTGACAAGACAAAAAACGACTTGTGCACAGTTTGAAGGCCTCTCTACTACTACCACCAGTTAGAAAGATGAAGATGGTTATGAAGACAGTGGCGCGGTCAAGGCTTCAAAAAAAACGCCCACCCGCCCCCTCATGACCGACATCTTTGTCAAAGCCAGTGAGTTGTCAGATCCGCTGTTCTGTTTTCTGCGGTTAAGGCGTTGACACACAGACAGTCGGCGACTGTCAAGACAACAAGGTTGTGGACAAAAGCCGAACAAGTCATCACTTGTCCACAGGCGTGGCCTTGTTCTCAAAGTTGTTGGGGTTTCGCGCTGCGGCAATCAACCCCTGCTTCCACACCGTTGAGGTCAACGCATGTTCTTGATCTGAAAAGACAAAAATGACTTGTCCACAGTCAGAGGGGCCCTCTACTACTACGACGAATTAAAAAGGTAAGAAGAGTTATGAATACAGTGCAGCGCCCGCGCCGCACAAAAAAACAGCCTGACGGTCCGCGTGACGCCCAAGTGCGCAATCTGGTCACTGCGGGAATGCTTGGTCCACGGAGGCAGTGCGAACCGAGGTACGATTGAAGGTCTAACGGGAAAGACTTCAGATGATTGTGTTGAAAGCAGCTCAGGAAAAAGTTCTTGCCGCCCTGCAATCGGTGGCCGGGATCGTGGAACGCCGTCACACCCTGCCCATCCTGGCCAATGTGCTGCTTCGCAAACAGGGCGCCGAGCTGGAGCTCATCACCAGCGACCTGGAAATCCAGATTCGCACCACGGCACAACTCGACGGCGATGAAGGCAACTACGCTATCACCGTCGGCGCCAAGAAGCTGGGTGACATCCTCAAAAGCCTGCCCTCGGACCAGATCGTCTCGCTCACGGCCAACCAGACCAAGCTGACGCTGCAAGGCGGCAAGAGCCGCTTCACGCTGCAAAGCCTGCCGGCCGAAGACTTTCCGCTGGTGCAGGAAGCGGCCGACTTCGGCCCAGCGTTCAACGTGCCGCAAAAGACGCTGAAGCTGCTCATCAGCCAGGTGCACTTCGCCATGGCGGTGCATGACATCCGCTACTACCTCAACGGCATCCTGTTCGTGGCCGAAGGCAAGACGCTGACGCTGGTGGCCACCGACGGCCACCGCCTCGCCCTGTCGCAGGCCACGCTGGACGTCGAGATGCCCAAGCAGGAAGTCATCCTGCCGCGCAAGACAGTGCTGGAGCTGCAGCGTCTGCTGAAAGACGACAGCAAGAGCGAGGAAGAGCAGCTCATCGAGATGCGCTTTGCCGGCAACCAGGCCAAGTTCAGCTTTGGCGGCCTGGAATTCGTGACCAAGCTGGTCGAGGGCAAGTTCCCCGACTACAACCGCGTCATCCCCAAGAACCACAAGCACCACATCACGTTGGGCCGCACCACCTTGCTGGCCTCGCTGCAACGTGCCGCCATCTTGACGAGCGAGAAGTTCAAGGGCGTGCGTTTATCCTTCGCGCCGGGCCTGATGGGCATTGCCTCGAGCAACGCCGAGCAGGAAGAGGCCAAGGAAGAACTTGAAATCGACTACGGTGGCGACAGCTTCGAAATCGGCTTCAACGTGGGCTACCTGATGGACGTGCTGGCCAACATGAGCCAGGACATGGTGACCGTCTCGCTGCAGGATGCCAACAGCTCGGCGCTGATCACCAACCCCGAGTACGAAGGCTTCAAGTACGTCGTGATGCCGATGCGCATTTAACGTAAGCCATCGCAAAATTAGCCCCTTGCCGCAGGGGATAGAATGAGGGTCCCGCATTGTCAAATGCCGGGACCTTTTTCATCTCTGGGCCCCCCACCGCTGGTCCCACCTTACCTAGCGCTTGTACCCATGACCGACGCCATCATCCCCGATCAACAGCCCGAACAGCAGCCAGACCAGCCCATCGAGGTGCCTGTGCCGCAGACCGAGGCTCAGATTTCGGCGGGCTACGGTGAAGGCAGCATCCAGATCCTCGAAGGTCTGGAAGCCGTGCGCAAGCGCCCGGGCATGTATATCGGCGACACGTCCGATGGCACCGGTCTGCACCACCTGGTTTTCGAGGTGGTCGACAACTCCATCGACGAAGCGCTGGCGGGCCACTGCGACGACATCGTCGTCACCATCCACACCGACAACTCGATTTCGGTGACCGACAACGGCCGGGGCATCCCGACCGGCGTCAAGATGGACGACAAGCACGAGCCCAAGCGCTCGGCCGCTGAAATTGCGCTGACCGAGTTGCACGCCGGGGGCAAGTTCAACCAGAACAGCTACAAGGTTTCGGGCGGCTTGCACGGTGTGGGCGTGTCGTGCGTGAACGCGCTGTCCAAGTGGCTGCGCCTGACAGTGCGCCGCGATGGTCAGGCTCACCTGCTCGAGTTCAAGCAGGGCGTGCCGCAAAACCGCGTGCTCGAAGTGCGCGACGGTTTCGAGATCAGCCCGATGAAGGTCACGGGTGAGACGGACAAGCGGGGCACCGAGGTGCACTTCTTGCCCGACGAGACCATCTTCACGAACATCGATTTTCACTACGAGATTCTGGCCAAGCGTCTGCGCGAGCTGAGCTTCCTGAACAACGGCGTGAAGATCCGCCTGGTCGATGAACGCAACAACAAGGAAGACAACTTCGCCTATGCCGGCGGGGTCAAGGGCTTTGTGGAGTTCATCAACAAGGGCAAGAACACCCTGAACCCGAACATCTTCCACGCCCAGGGCGACAAGATGTCGGAACACGGCACCAACGTCAGCGTTGAAGTGGCGATGCAGTGGAACGAGAGCTACAACGAGAATGTGCTCTGTTTCACCAACAACATCCCGCAACGTGACGGTGGCACCCACCTGACCGGCCTGCGCGCCGCGATGACCCGCGTCATCAACAAGTACATCGAAGACAACGAGCTGGCCAAGAAGGCCAAGGTCGATGTGGCCGGCGATGACATGCGCGAAGGCCTGGCCTGCGTGGTGTCGGTGAAGGTGCCCGAGCCCAAGTTTTCGAGCCAGACCAAGGACAAGCTGGTCAGCTCGGAAGTGCGCGCGCCGGTGGAAGACATCGTGGGTCGCCTGCTGACCGACTGGCTGCTGGAAAATCCGATCGACGCCAAGATCATCTGCGGCAAGATCGTGGAAGCGGCCCGTGCGCGTGAAGCGGCCCGCAAGGCCCGTGAGATGACGCGTCGCAAGGGCGTGCTGGACGGCATGGGCCTGCCCGGCAAACTGGCCGACTGTCAGGAAAAAGACCCCGCGCTGTGCGAAATCTACATCGTGGAGGGTGACTCCGCCGGAGGCTCGGCCAAGCAAGGTCGTGATCGCAAGTTCCAGGCGATCCTGCCGCTGCGCGGCAAGATCCTGAACGTCGAAAAAGCCCGCTACGAAAAGCTGCTGACCAGCAATGAAATCCTCACGCTGATCACGGCTCTGGGCACCGGCATTGGCCGTGGCGCTGGCACCGACGACTTCAACCCGGACAAGCTGCGCTACCACCGCATCATCATCATGACCGACGCGGACGTGGACGGCGCCCACATCCGCACCCTGCTGCTGACCTTCTTCTTCCGTCAGATGCCGGAGCTGGTCGAGCGCGGCCACATCTACATTGCCCAGCCACCGCTCTACAAGGTCAAGCACGGCAAGCACGAGCAGTACCTCAAGGACGCCAGTGCGCTGGACGAGTACCTGATGAAGGTGGCGTTGGACGGTGCCGTGGTCGAGCCCGGTGCCGGCAAGCCGGCCATCAGTGGCGAGGCCCTGGGTGAGCTGGCCAATGCCTATGTCATTGCCCACAGCGTGGCCGAGCGCCTGAGCAACTGGATGGACGTAGAAGCACTGCGCGCCATGGCCAATGGCCTGACGCTGAACCTGGACACCGAAGCCGATGCCCAAGCCAGTGCCGCCGCACTGAAGGCTGCGCTGGTCAATGCCGAGGTGACCGCCGAGGTGGACCCGCGCACCGACAAGCACCTGCTGCGCATCAGCCGCATCTTCCACGGCAACACCAAGTACAGCATCATCACGGCCGACTTCGTGCATGGCGCCGACTACGAAGCGCTGAGCAAGGCGGGCCTGACCTTCAAGGGCCTGCTGAGCGAAGACGCCGTGGTGCGCCGCGGTGAAGGCGAGAAGGCCAAGGAAAGCAAGGTCACCGACTTTCGCGCCGCCATGGCCTGGTTGCTGCAGCAAGCCGAAAACTCGGTGGGCCGCCAGCGCTACAAGGGCCTGGGTGAGATGAACCCCGCTCAGCTGTGGGAAACGACGATGGACCCGACCGTGCGCCGCCTGCTGCGCGTGCAGATCGAAGACGCCATCGAGGCGGACAAGGTGTTCACGATGCTGATGGGCGACGAGGTCGAGCCGCGTCGGGAGTTCATTGAGACCAATGCGCTGCGGGCGACGAACATCGACGCTTGACGATGTCGGGTGACACGACAAGTGAAAACCTCGCCGAGTTGGTGAAAAATTGCTGCCACGGGTAGTGAAAAATGCTCGCATGTGCAACAAAAAGCCCGGCTATCCCGGGCTTTTTGTTTGAAAGGAAATATCGAGCAAGTCAGTCCTTCTGCGCTTTCCAGGATGGAGCTGCTGATCGCGTCACAACGCCGAGCTGCGGCGACCCTGGGCGTAGTCAACGATCTGCGGCAGGGTGATCCCGCAGCCGATCGGCGCTCGCTGCAATGACCAGCGTGATGGCCGCAGGCAGCACCCAGCCCATGGTCACGTCGGCCAGCGGCAAGCTCTGAAAGAAGCGGGTGGCGAGGTCGCGCGCCGCGCTCAGGCTCTGCCAGGCCACGCCTTCGGCGGGCAGGAACGTCAGGGCCTGTGCCACCCATTGACCGATGCCTGCTGCATTCAGCCCATCGGCTGCACCGAACACGCAGGTCACGGCCATGACGGGCCGAAACACTCGCTCTGGCACGTGCCACAAGCCATCGGCGAGGTTGAGCACCACCAGCATGATGGCCAGCGGATACAGGCCCATCAGCACCGGAATGGAAAACTGAATCAGCTGGGTGAGCCCGGCATTGGAGATGAGCAGGCTCAGCAGCACGAAGACGGAGGCAACCCGCCGGTAGGGCTGCCCGAGCAGTTCACCGAAGAACTCGCCGCAGGCCGCCATCAGGCCCACGGCGGTGGTGAGGCAGGCCAGCACGATGACCACCGACAGCAGCAACAGGCCCGGTGTGCCAAACGTGTGCTGCACATAGCGTGTCAGCAACTCGCCCCCATTGCTCACGCCTTGCGCCAGGATGTGGCTGCCGGCGCCCAGGTAGAACAGCGAGAGGTAGACGAGCGCCAGCGCCGTGGCGGCGATCAGCACTGCGATCACGGAGTAGCGGGTGACCAAACGGCGCTCGAACACGCCACGGTCTCGCACCGCCGTGGCAATCACAATGCCAAAGACCAGCGCGCCCAGCGCATCCATGGTCAGATAGCCTTCCAGGAAGCCCTTGAGCAGGGGCTGGGCCACGTAGTCGCCCTGGGGCGGGGCCACCGGGCCGGCGGGCAGCCACAGGCCGGCGGTGCCGAGCAGGATCAGCGCTACGATCAGTACCGGGGTGATGAGCTTGCCCACCATGTCGATGAGGCGGCCGGGAAAGAGCACCAGGGCCCACACCAACAGGAAAAAGACGCTGGTGTAGACCGACAGGGCCAAGGGGCTCATGCCGCTGAAGGGGCTGATGCCGATCTCGAACGAGGCCACCGCTGCACGCGGGGTGGCAAAGAGCGGGCCGATCACGAGGTACACGGCCACCGCCAGCGCGGTCCCGGCGGTCTGACCCAAGGGCGCGGTGAGGGCAGGCATGCCGCCGCCCACCCGCGCCAGCGCCACCACGGTCAACAAGGGCAGGCCCACGGCGGTGATCAGAAAGCCGATGGCGGCGGGCAACAGATGTTCGCCGGCCTGGAGCCCGGCTATGGGCGGAAAGATGATGTTGCCAGCGCCCAGAAACAGCGCAAAGGTCATGAACCCCAGTGCCAACAGATCGAAATGATTCAGACGCGCCATGTGCATGCTCAGAGCTAAGGGCGTCAGCATACTGGCTCAGGCGGTCAACGCCCTGTGCGCGCGCTCAACGCGCATGCCCAAAAATCTTGCCCAGAATCAGCCGATCACGCAGTCGAACGGGGAGGCGGTTGAGCCAGACACGGGCTTTCGCGGTGCGGCCGATGACATAGCGGGCACGTGGGGCCTTGTCGCACACGGCGTGCGCCACGGCGGCGACGACCTCGTTGAGCGGGGTGCCGCGCTCCTCGTCAGCGTAGCGTTCATAAAAGGCCACCAGCGGGCGGTACAGCAATTGCAATTGCGTTGGCTGCGCGTTGTTGATGGCGGCGCTGGTGTTCAGCGCCTTGGACCAGATCGGTGTGTCGATCTTGCCCGGTGCCACAGACGCCACCCGCACGCCAAAGGGCGCCAACTCCACCCGCAAGGATTCGGTGAGCCCCTCCACCGCGAACTTGGAGGCCGAGTAGGCGGTCAATCCGGGCGCCGCAAACCGCCCCGAAATGGAGCTGACATTGACGATGCGCCCCCGAGCCTGCCGGATCAAGGGCAGGAAAGCGCGTGTGACGGCAAAGGTGCCCAGCACATTGACCTGAAACAGCGCCTCGACATCGGCTTGCGGTGTGGTCTCCAGCGGGCCACTGAAGGCCACGCCTGCGTTGTTGACCAAGGCGTTCAACTGCCCTTGCGTGTGCGCTTGCACCACGGCCAGCGCCGCTTCAATCGTGTCTGGGCGTGTCACGTCCAGGATCAAGGGGACCAGGTGGCCCACCGATTGCGCGAGCAAGGCCTGCGCATCCTGACGACGACGTACCCCGGCAAAGACCTCAAACCCCTGCCGCTCGAAATGCAGCGCCAGGGCCAGACCGATGCCGGACGAGGCGCCGGTGATCAGCATCGATGGGCGCTCGCTCATGTGCCCGCCCCCGCGTGCGCCACCGACTGAAAGTAGTGCGCGAAGCGGCGCTGAGCTTCGTCCATGGGCACGGGTGACGTCAGGCCAAAATCACGCTGGGCCGCACGGATGTCGAAGTAATGGTCTTTGGCGCATACGGCGGCCAGGAGCCGTGTCAGCTTGGGCTCACTCAACCAGGGCATCACTGCCGAGACGGCCTCTGACACCGCGCCCAAGACGTAGGCGGCACGGTAGGACACCTGCCGGGTGACCGGCGGCAAGCCGATGGACGCAAACAGGCCATCAATCCAGGGCCACATCTCGACGGGCTCGGGTTCGTTGACGAAGTAAACCTTGCCACCCACTTGCGTCGAATCGGCCGCCTGCAGATGCGCCGCTGCCGCGTTCTCGACATAGCTGACGCTGATCTTGTTGCGGCCGCTGCCTACCCGGATCAGCTGGCCCGCGCGGTGTCGCTGAATCAGCAGTGCGAAGAGCTGCGTGTCACGCGGACCCCAGATGGCATGAGGCCGCAGGGCCGTTGTGACCAGTCCATGCGGGTTGTGGGCCGCCAACACCATTTGCTCAGCCAGCATCTTGGTGTGCTGATAGGCGCTGATGATGCGGGTGGGCAAGGGGGCTCGTTCATCCACCCCAGAGAGGTCGTCAAAGCCCACCAGCACGCTGGGTGAGCTGGTGTAGACCAGCTTGTGGACGCCGTGCGCGAGACAGGCATCGATCACGTTTCGTGTGCCGACCACATTGGTGCGGTGAAAGTCCGCGTAGCGCCCGGTCGGTCCGGTTTTGGAGGCCACATGGAACACCCGCTCGATGCCCTGGCAGGCCGCTTTCACGGCCTCGCGATCACCCAAGTCTGCCTGGATGAGCCGAACGCCCAGGGGGTGCAATGCGGGATGGCTCCCTCGGCACAGCACGGCCACCTCATGTCCTTGGGCCAGCAGCCCCTCCACGATGTAGCGGCCCAGAAAACCGCCCCCGCCGGTCACCAACGTCTTCATGACGGTACCCCTTTGTCCAACTGCAACTGCGCCCATCGGGCCAAAATGTGCCGCTCAATCTTCGAGTTGTGACGACGGTCGACCGGGAAGGCGTGCGGGTAGGTCAGCACATGGCGCACCGGAAACCCAAAGCCATGGAGCTTGTCCTTGAAGGCCTGTATCCGGGCGGCATGGATGCCGGCCAGATGTTCGGGGTAGAACTCCACCACCATGCACAGCTGGGCTTGCCCATTGACCTGCACCTCGACCAAGGCCGAGCGCCAGACCTCCAGCTCGGCATTCAAGATTTCTTCGGCAGGCACGGAAAAATAGCGCTGCCCGTCTGCGTGGACGATGTGTTTGATCCGACCACAGCACCACAAGCGCCCCTGGGCATCGAAGTAGCCGGCGTCCCCCGTGCGGTGCCAAAATGGATCCAACTGGTCGCCGTCATCGGCCTGGATCTTGGCCAGCGCGGTGTTCTCAGGGTCGTTGTGATACGCCTGCGACACCAAGGCACCGCGCACCACGATCTCGCCAATGACCCCGTCTGGCAGGAGCGTGACATCCTGCCAATGTGGCAAGCGTTGCGCGTCGATCTCGATGATCTTGACGGTCAGCCCCGGCACCACGCGCCCGACGCAGGTGCCATGACCGCTGGCCGACAGGGCCGCGGTGTCACGCTCGATCTCGCGCGCATCGATGCTGCTGATCGGTGTGACCTCGGTGGCCCCGTAGGGGGTGACCATGACGCCATGGGGCAGCAAGTGTGCCAGGCGCGCGAGCATCGTGTACGGGATGGGCGCACCGCCACTGAAGGCACGCTTGATCGTGGACAGGCGAACGCCCTGGGCCACGCAATGGCGGCTCAAGCGCTCCCACACGATCGGCGAGGCAAACCCCGACGTGATGCCGAAGTCTTCAATGGTTTGCACCAGGTTGTGGGGGTTGCAACGCCCCGGATGCAGGGAGCCCATGTCCGGGATCACACTGGTCTGCCCCAGACAGGGCCCGATCAAGGTGGCCACCGGAAAGGCCGCCAGCTCCACGTCCTGCGGATCGACCGGGAACAGGGCGCCGAAGTGCGCGATCTGCGCGCCCAGGTTGCGGTGTCTGACCTCCACCCCCTTGGGCGTGCCGGTGCTGCCGCTGGTGAAGAAGATGGCGGCCAGATCCGTCCCCAGCGTCGGCTCGGTGTGGGCGTCGCCCTCGCTTGCATGACGCAGATGGGCCAGCCGGTGGGTGGCGGGCATCCATGCCGAACCGTTGCTGATGAAGGTCTTGACGGTGCGAAACACGTCGCCCAGAAACGGCCTGAGCGCGTGAATCAGCGGCAGCGCGATCACGGCATCGGGCTCGACCTTGCGGATGCAGGCCAGCAGGCGCGTCAAGCCCATCGCCGGATCGATGATGACCGGCACCGCACCGATCTTGAACAGCGAAAAGACGATGACCGGCAGATTCAGATCGGGTTTGACCAGCACCAGGGTCTTGCTGCCTTTGGTGATGCCGATGGCACGCAGGCCGCGCGTCAAGCCTTCGATGTCGGCCTGCAGTTGCCCATAGGTGCGCGTTGCGTACACAAAGCGACCCGCCTTGTCGCGCCCCGTGGCCTGCGCGAGGGCCAGCCTGCGAGGCGAGCGTTCGGCATGGTCTTGCAGCAGCGAGAAGACGTTGAACAAGCCGTCCACGGTCATCGCGCCAGCTGGGCGTTCACTGGGGGAAGGTTCTTTTGAAACGCCACGATGTGCGGCATCCCGAACACCATGATCTGCAGCACATGGGGCCAGACCGAGTCCACCCTGGCGCCAAACTTGCGAACGAAGTACACGCTCTGGCCGGCGTGCGCCACCAAGGACAAGCCCACCACCGCCATCAGCCACGACGGCGGAATCGGTGTGACGGGGTGAATCAGTTCGGCAATGCCCAACAGCCAGCTCAGCCCCACGATGATCTTCATGATCATCAGGCTACGGGTCGAATCCATGAAAAACTCCTGAGGTGATGGGCGTGTCAAACGTCCAGGCGCTTGGCTTGGCGTCGCATGTCCTGCATGGTGATGACGTGGGGGGTGATCTCGCCATGCGTGACACCTGCGGCGTCGCAGATGTAAGCCACCCACAGCGACATGAGGTCCATCGCGGCCTGGCGGTCGGCGTTCAGCGATGGGTGCAACTGCAAGGTGAAGGCGGTGCGCCCTTCCCAGGTGATGCTGCCGGCCGTGATCGGACACACCGCACTGACCGGCGGTGCGCTCAAGAGCCAGGCCCCCGCCAATGCGGCCGGGGCCCCGGCAGGCGTCTGCCACGCGCTCATGTTGGCGTACACGCCAAACCAGGCACGGTTCTTCAAGCGGGTGTACGCCTTCTTGATCATCGAATCGGTGAGGACGCGTGCGAAGTTGGTGTACGACCACGACCCCCACAAGATGCCTTGTTGGTATAGGCCTTTGAGCTGCACAAAGATGTCCCGCGCACTGGGTTGCCCTGACAGGCGGACCGATACCGGTGCTGTGCAGTTGCCCGATTGGCGAGTGATGCCCAGTGAGCGCCGAAAGTCGTGCGGCATCATCCAGACGCGCTCACTGGGCTGAGTGAGGTAACGATCACGGCAGACTTTGTCCAGGCAGGACAGGAAGAACGAGGTTTCACCCACCTCCAGACTGCGGGAGTGCTGCTTGACGCAGGCGCTGTCTGCCTCGGGCATCAGGTAGTACACAAAGCAGGGCTCGACCACGGCGCCGGCACCCAGGGCAGGGCGACGCCAGGGGTAGTCCACCGCACGGCTGTTGTGCAGGTGCAGTTTCAAGGCCTTGAGTCGCCCCCACAAGCCTGGCTTGGGCAGCCGGCTCGGGTTCACTTTGGGCGGGATGACAATGCCGAACGAGGCCAGCACCTTGACGAGCGCACCGATGCCGTCGTCTTTCTCGTGCGAGTGCAAAAACCAGCTGACGTCGGCATGGGCGGGTTGAACCACGCCAATGATCATGTCGATGTCTTCGCCCAGCGCCTTGAGGACGCGATACTTGCGCCCCGACCAATCCGTTGCCATGGTCAGTACACCCAGTTGAAGCAGGTGTAGGACATGCCGGCGGCGGTCATCATGGCCGACACCTGATGGCCTCGCTGGAGGCGACCGTCCTTCTCGGCCGTCGCCAAGGCAGCAGGAACCGAATTGGTGACCAAGTTGCCGTACTCAGGCAGCATGAAGATATAAGGAATCTTCTTGCCCAGCCGTTTCTCGATGTCACGCCACGCGGTCAGGGTATTGGTGTGGGGAATGAACAGGTCCACGCCATCGACGGCAATGGGGTTCGTTCGCATCATGTCTTCGAGATCATCGATGGTGTTGTCCTGCATTTTTTTGCCGTAGGACATGAAGCGCAAACCACCCTTGCCTGCCAATGACAGATCGTTGAAGCGCATGGTTTGAACGTCGTCCTCGCGGACCGGGACGACGCACAAATCTGCAAACTGCGTGAAGGTGCGGTTGGTGTAGGTCCAGGGTTTGTCGGCATCACGGGTCAACACCGTGGCGGTCGAGCCCTCGCCAACGGTGTAGCTGGCAAATGACCATTCCAGATCCGAAAATTCGTTGATCTTGAAACTCTTGTGACCGGGCTGGCCTTCGTGGACGGCATACTCAGCCGTGACGATGAGGATGTTCTTGAACAGACCTGTTTCAAGGAAGGACTGCGCAATCTGCGTGGCACGTGTCCAGCTGCCACACGCTTCGGTGACATCGAAGCACTGGGTGCGGTCCATGCCCATGGCCTTGGCCACATAGAAGGCCATGCCCGGCTCCAGAACGCCCTTGTCGACGCTGGCATGAATCAGCAAATCGATGTCGTTCTTGCCCAGGCCGGCTTTGTCCAGCGCTTCATGGATGGCGCGCTCGGTGTACGTGAAACCCTGCTCATCTTTGGCCAGCCAGCGCCGGTTGACCGAGCCAATGTAGTTGAGGTAGTGCTCAACCGTTTGCGCGGCCTTTTCAAAATCGCCGTCATACCCTTCCTTGCTGTGGTCTGAAAAGATTTTCAGAATCTCAGCGTTTGAAACGGTGCGATCCGGGAAGGAGCAAGCGACGCCAGCGATGTGCATTTTTACAACCGTTCAGTGGGTTCAGTGAATCCGAGCCATGGGGGGACTCGAATGCATGGGGCCATTCAGACCACGGGCGTGATCCGAATGGCGCAAAATGTAGCAGGGCATACCCTGATCAAAAACCCCTCGAACGCGGGCAAATCTGACAATGGACACCTTCAAAATTGGGCTTTTGGTACGATGGGGCGTCGGCGTGTTGCTTTGCCCCAGGCAGGACAACATCCTCCAACGCGCCACCGGGCGCATTCTGTTCGGGTGTTGATGTCCTCTCCTGTTTGGGAACACGAAGTCGCTTTCCTCGCGATCCGCGCACAGGGTCCTGGCGGGCAGAACGTCAACAAGGTGTCCTGTGCGGTGCAGTTGCGCTTTGACGTGCGCGCCTCGTCGCTGTCGTCAGAGGTGAAGGAGCGTTTGCTCGCGCTGTCCGATCAGCGCCTCAACAAGCAGGGTGTGATCGTGATCAAGGCGCAGTCGTCGCGCAGCCTGGAGCAGAACAAGGCCGAGGCACTGGGGCGATTGCAGGCGATGGTGGCCGAAGCCTCGCAGGTGCAGGCGGTACGGCGTGCGACCAAACCGACGTGGGGGTCGAAGCAACGCCGGCTTCAGGGCAAGTCCGTGCGGTCCGAGGTGAAAGCCGCGCGCGGCAAAGTGCGGGACTGAGGGTCTCGGGCCGCAGTTGCATCGCACTAGGGCTCAGAGCGCTCGGTTGACAGGGGGATGACCGCGGGGGGCGTGACCTTGCGCAGCAAGGCGGGGATGCTTTCGGGCGGCAGCGGCCGACTGAACAGGAAGCCCTGCAGCAGGTCGCAACCGGCCCGTTTGATGAATGCCTGCTGGACCTCGGTTTCCACCCCTTCCGCCACGGTTTGCAGGCGCAGTTTGCGAGCCAGTCCGATGATGCTCTCCACCATGGCGGCGGCATCGGCGTTGTCGGCCATGTCCACGATGAACGATCGATCGATCTTGATCTGATCAATGGGAAACCGGCGCAGGTAGGCCAGTGAGGAATAGCCGGTACCGAAATCGTCTACCGAGATCAGCACGCCCAGTTGCTTGAGCTCGCCCAGGATCGAGGCGGCGGCTTCGGCGTCCTCCATCACGGCGCTTTCGGTGATCTCCAGCTTGAGCAGGTGAGCGGGTAGCCGGTGTTCTGCCAGGCACCGGCGCACGGTGTCTGCCAGGTTGCGGTCGCGAAGCTGGCGTGTGGACAGGTTGACTGATACGCAGAGCTCGATCCCCTCCTGCAGCCAGCGTTGGGCTTGTGCGCACGCGGTGTGAAGCACCCATTCCCCAATGGGCACGATCAGGCCCGTTTGCTCGGCCACCGGGATGAACTCTGCTGGCGACACCAGGACATCGTCCTGTCCGCGCCAACGCAGCAGGGCCTCGGCCCCGACCACCTGCCCTGACCTCAGATCCAGCAGGGGCTGGTAGTGCAAGGTCAGCTTGTTCTGTCCCAGGGCCTGGCGCAGACCGGACTCCAGCTCCAGTCGACGCATGGCCTCGACATTCATGTCGCCGGTATAGAAGCAGAACGCCTTGCCGCTGGTTTGCTTGGCCTTGTACATGGCCGCATCGGCATTGCGAAGCAAGGTGTCGTAGTCCTCGCCGTCGGCCGGAAACACACTGATGCCGATGCTGCCGGAGAGGTCGATCTCCCGGCCACCTGCCGAAATCGGCTGTGCAATGGCCTGCAGCACCTGGCTGGCCATCAGCGAGGCGTCCTGCAGTCCCGCCATGTCAGAGAGCACGAGCACAAACTCGTCGCCACCGAGCCGCGCCAGGGTGTCGCGTTCGCGGATGCAGCCTTTGATGCGCTCGGCGATGACGCACAGGATGGTGTCGCCGACGCCGTGGCCGAGGCTGTCGTTGATGCGTTTGAAGTCATCGAGGTCGATGAACAGCAGGGCCACGAAGTGCTTGTGATGCAGCGCGTGGGCAATGGCTTGGCCGGTGCGGTCGCGCAGCAGGTTGCGGCTGGCCAGGCCGGTCAGGTCGTCCTGGTTGTTTTGCCGTTCGAGCTGGGCTTCGTAGCGCTTTTGTTCGGTGATGTCGTTGATGATGCCCACGAAATGGGTCGCCCTGCCGCTGGCATCGACCACGGGCGCGATCGACAGTTCGTTCCAGAACAAGCTGCCATCCTTGCGGTAGTTGCGCAGAACGGCTTTGCCCTCGCTGGTGTTTCTCAGCGCAGCATTGATGTCGGAGGTGCCGAACTGTTCGAGGTCGCTGCCTCGCAAAAACCGGGGATCACGTCCGATGACTTCGCTGCGGCTGTAGCCGGTGATGTGCTCGAAGGCAGGGTTGACGTAATGGATGGGATTGCCGTCGGGTGTGATCGCCGTGATCATGATGCCGTTGGCCGATGCCTCCACGGCACTGCTGGTCAGGCGGTTGGCGTCTTCGCTTTGTTGCAGTCGTTCTTCGGCGAGGCGGCGCTTGCGCTCTTTCTCGACATTGTCGAGGGCGAAGGAGATGTTCGAGGCCATTTCGACCACCAGCTCCAGCATGGCCTCATCGAAATAGTCTTTCTCGACGGCAAACAGCGTCAGGGCGCCCACCATCTTGTCGCCGATGCGAAGCGGGACAGAAATGGCAGAGTTCAGGCCAGCCTGGTGCAGCGAGCCGTGAATGGCCTGCAGGCGGGCGTCGCTGGCCAGGTCGTTGCTCAGGTAGACGCGGTTTTCGCTCACCGCCAGCTCCACGGGGGTCCGGATGGTGTCCAGCCAGTCTTCGGCGGAGCCACTCCAGGCCACGGGGGTGATGCGGCCCTGGGCCTGCTCGATCAGGCCCACCCAGGCCATCGCAAACCCGCCGCGCTCCACGGCGGTGCGGCAGATGGTGCGAAAGAGCTCGTCTTCGCCCACCAGATGCACGATGGCCTGATTGGTTTCAGACAGGACCCGGTACAGCAGGTTGAGGCGGCGGACGTTTTGCTCCGAGGCTGCCAGCTCTTGCACCCGCTGTGCCAGTTGCTCGCTGCGCTGCGCCAGCTTTCTGACCAGCACCTCGCTGTGGTGTTTCAGCGCGGTGGCCTCGTCCAGCACCGGTGTGCCCAGCGGCAACGCCCCACCTTGTGCTTTCGCCAGCACCTCATGGAGTCGCTCCATGAAGACATCCGGCTCGGCCGGTTTGACCATGAACGCGTCGGCCCCCAGGTCGAGCGCCAGCCGCTCGTCCTTCGGTTCGGTGTAGGTCGCGGTGTAGACGATGAAGGGAATGTGGGTCAGGCTGGGGTCGCTCTTCCAGTCGCGCAGCAGCGTGTAGCCATCCATCACCGGCATGAGCAGATCGCTGATGACGATATCGGGCGCCTGTTGGCGCGCCGCAGACAAGGCTTCTGCCCCGTTGTGGGCCGTGATCACCTCCAAGCCATGGCCCTGCAGCAATGCGCGGAGCATGTAGAGGTTCTCTTCGAGGTCGTCCACGACCAAGGCACGGGTCATGACGGTGTTCCCAGAAACTGTTCAACCTGTCCCGCAAAGGTGTCTGGATCGATGGGCTTTTCAATGTAGCCGTTGCAACCTGAGGCCATGCAGCGCTCACGGTCGCCCTGCATGGCGTAGGAGGTGACGGCGACGATCGGCACCTGGGTCAGTTTGGGGTTGGTGCGCAGCCGACGCGCCACTTCGTGGCCGTCCATGCCCGGCAGCTGGATGTCGAGCAGGACCAGGTCGGGAACGGCCTGATCGGCCAGCGCCAGGCCGGTGGGCCCATCGGCGGCATGCGCGATGGTCCATCCACGTGCCTGCAGCAGATACGACACGAGGTAGCTGTTTTGCTCGTTGTCCTCGATCAGGAGGATGTGGTGGCTCATGCTGGACTTCCTTGCCCGTCACACGGTAATGTCACGCTGAACACACTGCCTTCACCGAAGCGGCTGCTCACCTCGATGCGCCCACCCATCAGTTCAATCAGACGCTGACAGATGGCCAGCCCCAGCCCGGTGCCTTCGTACCGACGCGTCAGCGCGGTATCGATCTGGCGGAAGGGTTGAAACAGCTCGCTCAGGTGCTCGGGCTGGATGCCCACACCGGTATCGGCCACGCTGACGCGCACGGCGCGCCCGCCTGCCGGTTGCATTTCAGCGTCGCCTTCCACCATTCGCACAGACAGGGTGATGGCGCCGGTATCGGTGAACTTGATGGCGTTGGACAGCAGGTTCAGCAAGATCTGTTCGACGCGGCGGACATCTCCGGTCAAGGGCTCGATGCCATCGGCCATCTCCACGACCAGGGCCAGATTCTTCTTCTCTGCCAAGGGCCGCACGATGCCGACGACCTTGGTAACCGACGTGCTCAGATCGAAGGGCTCGTGAGCGACGGTCAGTTCGCCGGCTTCGATTTTCGAGATGTCGAGCACGTCGTTGATCAGCGACAAGAGATGGCGCGCGCTGTTTTGCACCATGCGGAGCTGCTTTTTCTGCTCGTCGTTGAGCGGCCCGGGTAGCCCCTGCAAGATGATGCCGGTGAAGCCGATGATGGAGTTGAGCGGGGTGCGCAACTCGTGGCTCATGGTGGCCAGGAATGCAGACTTGATGCGGTCGGCCGCCTCGGCGGCGTGCTTGGCCTCGCGCAGGGCCGCTTCGGTGTCCTTGAGGGGGGTGATGTCCACGATGATGCCGACCAGGCCACCGGGTGAGCCGTCGGGCGCCCGAAAGCCGCTGACCGAGTACAGCGTCTGGTGCGCGTGGCCATCGGCAAACGGCATCACGGCTTCGCGTTTCAAGGTCTGCCCGGCCGCCAGCATGGCCGCGTCTTCGGCCTGATAGATTTCGCGGTCGGCTTGCGGCAGGTAAGGCAACTCGAGCACCGTCTTGCCGATGAACTGCTCGCGGGAGACGCCAAACGCCTCTTCATAAGCCCGGTTGCAGCCCCGAAAACGCAGGTTGGCGTCTTTGTAGAAGATCGGGCTGGAGATGTGGTCGACCAGAGCGTCGAGGAAACGCGTGGCTTCAGCATGCGCCTGGGTTCGCTCGGCCACGCGCGCTTCGAGCCGCTGAAACGCTTTCTGCCGCGCGTCAAACTGCTTGCGGATCAACGCCGCGAGCAGCACGGAGGTGATGAGGATGAAGGCCCAGCCCTTGTAAATGGACCAGCGCGTGTGGGTGGCGGTGTCCTGGATCAACGCTTCCAGCAGCGTATCGGACAAAAGGATCCACAGGGCAGAGAAGCCCGCATAGGGCAAGACGACGCGAAGCATGAGCCGGGTGAAATGCGTCATCGACTGGCGTACCCTTTGGTTAAACGCAACCTGGCATGAGGTTGCATTGGCAGAATAACCAAGAAATCAAGGGGCGACAATCAGCGGCATCCCCAGCGTCAGTGCGCCAAGGCCGGTCTCCTGGATGAACGGCTGTGCGGCGGCTCAGACCGCGGCGGCGTACACCACGCGGCCCGCTTCCACCGGGTCACCGGAGCGGTTGAAGGCGTCCACCCACACTTGGTACATGGGCGTGGGCGGCTCTTGCCAAGGGTGGAAGCCGGGCTTGTAGTAGCGCAGGTAAGAGCGCCAGCAGCCCATGAACATGCCGCCTGGGCCATAGACCCAGCCCATGCCCTTGGCAAACAACTTGACGCGTTGCCAGCGGCTGAAACCATCGCGGCGCAGCATGGCGTTGGCGAAGGACAGCACGTTGAAGTTGAAGGCCAGCGTCGTTTCGACCAACGCCAGCACGCGGCGTGGGTACCAGACCTTGGCCACCTTCTGCATCACGTCGAAGGCCACGGCCTTGTGCTCCATTTCTTCCATGGCGTGCCAGGCATACATCGCGAACATGCGCGGGTCGGCTTCGCCCATCACGGCTTTGCGCGTGAACAGGGCCTCGGCCATGATGGCGGTGAGGTGCTCGGAGGCGGCCGTCAGTGCGAGGGTGTGCTTTTTGGGCATGTACTTGCGCAGCACATCAAAGAGCCACCATTTCATGATGCCTTCCAGCCGCGCCACGCGGATGCCCTGCTTGGCCAGGTGCGCGTTGAACTGGCTGTGGACGATGCCGTGCTGACCTTCCTGGCGGATGAAGTCCTTGATCTCGGCCAGCAGTTGCGGGTCGGTGACCTGGTCGCGGAAGTCTCGCACGCAGGAGATGAAGAAGCGCTCACCTTCCGGGAAGATGGTGGACATCGCGTCGCAAAAGCGGGTCTTGAACGGGTCACCACCCAGCCAGTACTTGGGCACCTCGTGGTCGAAACCAAAGGAGAGCTTTTCGCGCGGAACGATGTCGGGGTGGGTCATGGTGAACTTCTGCTTCAGGCGTGAACGGCCACCTGGGAAGGTGCAGCGACAGGATGACGCTGGTGCGGGCTGCTGTCAAACACCAGACAGGGGTCAGCCACCGGGCCGTGGCGCAGCACCTGGGCGTCGTGGTTGGGGTCCATGGCCATCACCCAGGGGCCGCTGGTGCCCTGGCGAGGCAGGCTGGCCAGGGCGCGCTGCACATAGCCCGCGCCAAAGTCGAGCAGCGGGCGGGTGGGCATGTCGGGCGACGGCAGGCGTGGGCGCACCACCGCGTAGCCGTGCTGGTCCATGTGGGCCAGCACACGGCAGAAGTGCTCGCACAGCAGGCCCACCTTGAGCGTCCACGAGGAGTTGGTGTAGCCCACGATGAAGGCGAAGTTGGGCACGTCGCTGAGCATCATCCCCTTGAAGGCGACCTTCTTGGACAGGTCCACCGCTTCCCCGTCCACCGTGAGCGCGATGCCGCCAAACAGTTGCAGGTTCAGGCCGGTGGCGGTGACGATGATGTCGGCCGGCAGCTCCAGGCCCGACTTGAGGCGGATGCCGCCGGCGGTGAAGGTGTCGATGTGGTCGGTGACCACCGAGGCTTTGCCCGCCTTGATGGACTTGAACAGATCGCCATCGGGCACGGCGCACAGGCGCTGCTCCCATGGGCTGTAAGGCGGGTTGAAGTGCACGTCGACCGGGTAGTCCTTGGGCAGCGACACCTTGTTGACGAAGCGGATGACACGACGCGCCGCGTTGGGGTACTTCTGGCAAAAGCGCCAGATGCCGCGTTGCAGGCCGATGTTCTTGCGCCGCGCGAACGCGTAGGCCTTGTCGGCCGGCATCAACTTGCGCGCGAGGTTGGCAATCGGGTCTTTGGAGGGCAGGCTCATCACATAGGTGGGCGTGCGCTGCAGCATGGTGACGTGGCCCGCCGTTTTGGCCATCGACGGAATCAGCGTCACGGCCGTGGCGCCCGAGCCGATCACCACCACGCGCTTGCCGCGGTAGTCCAGGTTCTCCGGCCAGTGCTGCGGGTGGATCACCTGACCCTTGAACTGCTCGATGCCTTCAAAGCGCGGCGTGAAGCCTTGGTCGTAGCGGTAGTAGCCGGCGGCCGAGAACAGCCACTTGCAGGTCATCGTGTGGGTCTCGCCAGTGTCGGTGTGTTGCACCTGCACCGTCCAGCGGGCATCCGCGCTCGACCAGGCGGCCGAGCTCACCTTGCGCTGGTAGCGGATCTTGCGGTCGATGCCGTTTTCAGAGGCGGTCTGGCGCAGGTAGGCCAGGATGTCGGGGCCGTCGGCAATGGCCTTGTCGTTCACCCAGGGCTTGAACTCGTAGCCGAAGGTGTGCAGGTCGGAGTCGGAGCGGATGCCGGGGTAGCGGAACAGGTCCCAGGTGCCGCCCGAGGCGGTGCGAGATTCGAGGATGACGAAGGACTTGCCCGGCTGGTCGCGCTGCAGGTAGTAGGCCGCGCCGATGCCGGACAGGCCCGCGCCGATGATCAGCACGTCGGTGTGCTCGGGCGTGGGAAAAGGGTGGACGGACAAGGCGGCTCCTTAAAACTGACATCAATTGATTTCAGATTGAAATGATGGGGAGAAACGCCAGGGGTGACAAGTAGGGGTTTCCGTGTACCCCCCTAAGGTTAGTGATGGGCACCGGCACCCCGCTCGATAAGATGAAATCTCACAAGGTGAGAAGCCATCCACGACAAGAACAACAACGAGGAGGCAGCCCATGCCCACCAAGAAGGTTGTCATCGGCCAGCGCACGCTGTCGCTGGACGCCCGCCCCGACCGCCTGGACCTGCGCGATCGGCCCTACCTGCCGCCCCTGGGCAACCTGTCGGCGCAGTGGCCTTCGGATGACCAGGTCAAGCGCTGGTTGCCCGCCTACGCGGCGGGGGGCCACCTGCTGGACCAGGGTTCGGAAGGGGCCTGTACCGGCTTTGGTCTGGCGGCCGTCGTCAACTACCTGCTGTTCGTGCGCGATGTGCCGGGGCCGGACGACGAGGTGCGCCGCGTGAGCCCCGCCATGCTCTACCAGCTGGCGCGCATGTACGACGAATGGCCGGGTGAAGACTACGAGGGGTCGAGCTGCCGAGGGGCGCTCAAGGGCTGGCAGCGCCATGGCGTGTGCCGCGAGGACCTGTGGCCTTATGTGCTCGATGCCAAAGGGCGCCGCCTGCCCGCCACGCCGCTGGAAGACCCCACCCAGCCCGATGACCCGGACCGCAACTGGGACGTCGATGCCCTGGCCTGCACGCTGGGCGTGTACTACCGGGTGGACATGCGCTCGGTGGTGGACATGCAGGCGGCCATCCGCCAGAACGGCGCCATCTACGTGGCCGCCACCGTGCACGAAGGCTGGGCCGTGCCCACGCGCAAGCAGCTGCGTGGCCATGCCGACCTGGTGCGCATCAAAACCGTGCCGCGCCCCAAAGAATCGGGCGGCCATGCGTTTGCGCTGGTGGGCTACAACCAGTCGGGCTTTGTGGTGCAGAACTCCTGGGGCGTGGGATGGGGCTCGCACGGCTTTGCGCTGCTGCCGTATGAAGACTGGGTGATGCACGGTGCCGATGCCTGGGTCTTCACCCTGGGCGTGCCCTCGCACCGGGCGCTGTCGGCCAAGGAGCCGGTGTCGCGCTCGCCGCATTTTCTGGTGCCGTTCAGCTCGGCCATGTCCGAGGGTGCGCCTGACCGACCCGCCGGCCTCATTGCCGGCGACGACGCCCTCACCCGCCGCTACCGCGACATCAAGAAGCCCGAGCACCGCCCGCTGGACGCCGACCAGGCCTACCGCCACACCGTGGTGCTGGACCGAGGCTTTCCGGTACGCAACGACATCACCGCCGAGAACGCCCTCACCGCGCTGGAGGCCGCCGCGCTGCACCGACCCCTGACGTGGATGAAGGAGCGCGGCAGCGTCAAGCTGATGATCTACGCCCACGGCGGCCTCAACAGCGAAAGCGACTCCATCAGCCGCATCCGCGTCATGGCGCCGTATGCGCTGGCCAATGGCATCTACCCGCTGTTCATCAGCTGGCGCTCCGGCCCGGTGGAAACCGTGTCGGACCTGGCCGAGGAATGGGCTGCGCGCCTGGGGCTGGGCGTGCGAGGGGCGCCCCGGGCCAAGGGCTGGCTGGACCGCATCACCGAAGGCACCGACCGCATGCTCGAGCCCGTGCTGCGTGCCCCGGGCGGCGCGATGTGGGGGCAGATGAAGCTCAACGCCGAGCGCGCCAGCTTCCACGACAGCGGCGGGGTGCGCCTGATGGTGCCGCACCTGCGGGCGCTGCAGGCGCAACTGCCCAAGCTGGAAATCCACCTCATCGGCCACTCGGCCGGCAGCATCGTGCTCGGTGCCATGCTCAAGCAGATGAAGGGCGCGGGACTGAAGGCCGCCAGCGTGCGCCTGTTTGCGCCGGCCTGCACCACCGGCTTCGCCCTGGCGCACTATGTGCCCGCGGTGACGCAGGGCGTGCTCGATGCCCAGCACTTCCACATCCACGTCTTGTCAGATCAGAACGAGCGTGACGATGCTGTGGGGCCTTACCGCAAGTCCCTGCTCTACCTGGTGAGCCGCTCGTTCGAAGACGCCCACAAGATGCCGATTCTGGGCATGCAGCGCAACTTCGACCCCGCCACGGTGGCACCGGACGCCGCCGACGACATGTGGGCGCGCGAGCACCGCAAGGAGGTGGCGCAGTGGCAGCGCTTCTGGGACGACCTGGGCGTGGGCGCCACCAACCTGGATGTGCTGACCGCGCGCCGCGTGGCCAACGGCGCGGGCACCGAGTCGGCCTCGCACGGCTGCTTTGACAACGCCATCGACATTGTCGGCAAGGCCCTGGGCTACATCGTCGACCCGGTGGGCCAGCCCAAGGTCCGCGTGGAGAGGCTGGCCGACTGACATCCCCCGGAAACCACCTGAAGGAGCCACCATGATGTACCCCGGTCGCGTCATCAAAATGGGCGAGAGCGACGCCCGCATCGTCAAGGCCCTCAAGACCGCGCTCAACAAGGCGCTGGTGCTGCGCGGCAACGCGGCCCTCGCGCTCGACCCCGACAACCCCCGCTTCGGGCCGACCATGAAGCAGGCCGTGCAGCTGTTCCAGGCCCGCCACCTGGACGATCAGGGCCAACCACTCAAGACCGATGGCGAAGTGGGCTCGCTGACCTGGGCCGCGCTGTTTGGCACCGCCGATGTGCCGCAACACAGCGAAGCACTCGACCCCTTCCTGGGCGCGGTGCTGGCGGTGGCCGGCGCCCAGGCCGATGCCGCCGTGCGCGAGCAACCGCGCAACAGCAACCGGGGCCCCGAGGTGGACGCCTACCTGCGCCGCGCCGGCGTGCACCCCGGGCTGGCCTGGTGCTGCGCCTTCACCTACTGGTGCTTTGACGAGGCCGCGCAGCAGGCGGGCCGCATCAACCCGATGTTCAAGACCGCCGGCTGCCTCAACCACTGGCAGAACGCGCAGCGCCAGGGCGCCCGCCGCCTGCTGGCCCGCGATGCCGTGGCCGACCCCTCGGCGGTGCCACCCGGCGCCATTTTCATCATGGACTTTGGCGGTGGGCTGGGCCACACCGGCTTTGTGGAGCGCATTGAGGGCGGCTACATCCACACCATTGAAGGCAACACCGATGCCTCGCAAGGCCGCGAAGGCGGCGGCGTGTACCGGCTGCAGCGCAAGCTGGCCAGCATCAACAAGGGCTTCATTGACTACGCGGGCGTGTGAGGCCTGTCATGGGCTCCACTAAGATGTGGGCCATGAAGTTCACCTACCTTTTCGGCATCATTCTGGCCAGCAGCGCGCTGGGTTTGTTCTCCACCCACCGTGGGCTGCGCACCATCACCGCTGCGGTGTCGGGCGCCTGCGCCATCTGGGGGCTGGCCAAGCTGTTGGGCTGAGGCAGACCATGAGCGACAGCCTTGCGCAACTGGCCCAGGCCCTGCAACGCTTTGCCGACGAGCGGGACTGGGGCCAGTTTCATGCGCCCAAGAACCTCGCCTCGGCCCTGGTGGTGGAAGCGGGCGAGTTGCTGGAGCCCTTTCAGTGGCTGACCGAAGCGCAAAGCCGCGAGCTGCCGCCTGAGACGAAAGAAGCCGTGGCCCTGGAAATGGCCGACGTGCTGCTGTACCTGGTGCAACTGGCCAACGCGCTGAACGTGGACCTGGTGGATGCGGCGCAGCGCAAGATGGTGATCAATGCGCGCAAGTATCCGGCCCCCGATGTCGCGCCCCAACGCCCTGCCCCACATTGACCCCGACCGCTGAACCGGCTACACGGTGTGTGTGCAGTGCGCTTACCTCCCTCCCATGCAGTACGAGCAACGACGGCAGGCTGCTCAGCGCTCCGAATTCAAGGGCAAGCTCAGTTTGGCGTCGGAACACTGGCCACGCGATTGCGGCCCGCCAACTTGGCTTGGTAGAGCGCATCGTCTGCGATGGCCAACAGCAGCTTGCGATTCATGTCTTGAGCGGGTTGCAGGATGGCAACCCCCACGCTGACCGTCACGCGGTTGGCGACCTTGGAGAAGCGGTGCTCGATCTCCGCCATGCGGATGGCCTCGCACACGCGCTCGCCGGCTTGGGTGGCAGAGCCTAGACTGCTCTTGGGAAGCAAGATGCAGAACTCCTCGCCACCTATCCGTGCGGCGAGTCCCTTGCAGGCCTGGGCTGTCTGGCTCAGCACGGTGGCGACCTGCTTGAGGCAGCGGTCACCAGCAGGGTGACCGTATCCATCGTTGTAGAGTTTGAAAAAGTCGACATCGATGATCAGCATGGCAAGCGGCGATGAATCTTGCAGGCCCTCATCCCAGATGCGCTGGAAATCGTCCTCGAACTGGCGGAGGTTGCAGATGCCCGTGAGGGGATCCAGGGTGGACAGTTCATGCAGGCGTCGTGTTGCCGTCATCAGTGACTGGTGCTGCAAGCTTGCGATGTGAGAGAGCAGCCATTCCTTGCGCGCACCCTGTTCGAGCATGTAGGCCAGAATCAGGGTGAAGACCGTGTTGTTGACGATCATCAGGATGCTGTCGTTGTAAACGAGCGTTTGCATCGCCCCCACGGGTCTTAACATCAGGGCGGCTGCCAGGCAGGTGATCACGGCGGGCACGCAGGTGAACCAAAAAGGCTGACGTGCGCCCACACCCGAGAACATCGGGATCAGCGCCAGACACACAGCAAAGCTCAGCGTCGTGAGCTGCTGGCTTTGCGACAAAGCCCAGATGGTGACCAGCGCCGTGGCAGAAATGCCGAGACTGAATCCGATTTCGCGCCACAAAGGCCGCATCGTCACTGGGATGTAGGCTGCAATGCCAAATGTCATCAAGACGGCGCTGACTGCTTTCAGGGCCGTCATGGCGCTGGCAGGGACGTCCGAGAACATGGCGCTGCTGGTGAGCACGTAGATGTTGTAGATCACCAGCCCCAGCATGGTCATGACCAGCAGATGCGTGCGGCGCTCGGCCGCATCATGGTTGCGGTAGCTGTGTTCTAGCGCGGCCGGGAAGCGCAGCCAGCGGAATTTGCCCTCCAAAGTCTCGACATACGCCGCTTCCTGAGCCTCCGACCGGGGCAGCGTGGTGTCTGCGACCGTGGGGTCATCGGTCGCAGGCAGCATGTTCTCCCTCGCCACGCTGGCGGGCGGCGTTGGCGCCACGGCTTGCTCGGCACCGCCCTGCTCACTGGCCGCACACACGCGGTCGCGTCCACTTTGCTTGGCCTCGTAGAGTGCCTGGTCGGCCCGTTGCACGAGCCATTGCGGCATGCCGTCTGGGGTAGGCCAAACTTGTGCCGCACCGACGCTGACCGTGACATGCGGGGCGGCCGACGATGCGCGATGCTCGATGCCTGCGGCGCGCAAGCCAGCGCACAGGGCCGCACCCGCCTCCATGGCTTGGGCCAGCGTGCGACCCGGCATCAGCAGGCCAAACTCTTCCCCGCCCAAGCGACTGGCGATGCCGCCATGCGCCTGAGCCACCTTGGTCAATTCATGGCTGACGCGGATCAGGCAGGCGTCACCCGCTGGATGACCATAGGTGTCGTTGTAGCGTTTGAAAAAGTCGACATCAAGCATCAGCATGGCCAGGGGCTCTTGGGTCATCGCAGCCTTGGACCAGGCCTGCGCCAGGTCCGCATCGAACTGACGGCGGTTGAGCAGGCGTGTGAGGGGGTCTTGCGTCGACAAACGGTGCAGGCGCTCGGAGGCTTCGAGCAACGCGCTGCGTCGTTGCGCCTCCAGCTTGTGCAGCAGCCAGTTGCGTCGCTCGCGGTGTTCGAAGGTGTAGTTCGCCACCAGCGCAAACACAAAGCTCAGCGCCATCAGCTTGATGTTGGCGGTCACAATGAGCTCTTGTTGCGGCGTGTGACCCTGGACCAGCGTCACGTATCCCAGGAAAGACAAGGCCGCGCAGGCCAGCGACCAGCGAAAGCGCTGTCGTGCGGCGATGCAGGTGTACATCACCACACTCACGATGACCGCCGAATGCGTGAAAGTGGTGTCTGAGCGGCTGAGCACGCACCCATTGATGACCCCGGCGCAGGTGCCCACAGCGATGAGTGCGGTGATGGACTCGGCCTGCCAGGTACGGTGCCAGCGCTTGGGGATGATGAACAGGACCGCCATGCCCAAGACGCACGCGAGCAGGTTCCACTGGGCCACGCGCATGGCGGTTTGGGCAATGTCCGGGTTCAACTCGGCAATGTTGAGCGTGCCCAGGTAGATGGACAAGATGCCAAGCAATCCACAAATGATCAGCAACCTGCGGCGAGGCGCGAGCGTGTCCGCCTGGAATTGAGCCTCCAGAGCCGCCGGAAAACGAAGCCAGCGGTGACCGCGCCGCACCACGTCCTCCAAGGTGCCCGGTGCGCCCTGCCCCTGTGTGCGGGACGCCGATTGGAGGAAGGGCGTCGGCGTGGCGGGATCCGCGTGGCCACCCTTGGTGTTGTCCGGGTGCCATGAAGCTGCCGGCTCGCTCCGCGCCGGATCGTCTCTGTTACGGCGTTGGATTCGGCTGTCTGGAGCCTTGGTGTGAAGACGCTTGTCAGTCAACGATGGGGCGCTCCAAAGTAGGGGCTGGCAGTTCGGGGGAGCATTGCCGCCGATCAGTCTTCCGCGTCAAAAACCCTCATCAACAGTGTGACGGGCGGATGAAGGTTCACACATTAGCTGATGATGCCCTCACGGGCTCTTTCCCGCCAATATTTCACGTTTGCACCATGCCCCGCCCCAAAGCCCTGCCCCACATTGACCCCGACCGCTGCACCGGCTGCGGCCGCTGCGTGGCCGCGTGCGAGCCCAAGGTGCTGTGGCTGGAAACCGATGGGCCGAACGGCTGGGGACGCAAGCGCGCGGTGCTGCACGACGAGAGCGGCTGCACGGTGTGCGTGCAGTGCGTGGTGGTGTGCCCGTTTGATGCGGTCAGGATGGTGAAGACCGGCCTGTGAGCGGGCGCATCCCGTCAGCGCTCAGAGTTCTTGAATGCCCAGCGAACGCAGATACGAATAGGTCGGGTCATAGAAACTCTCCGACCGTGTTGGATCCTCCGCATCGCCCTCTGGAACCACCAGAACCATGCCTTGTCGGGCGCGGGTCAAGAGGACCCGATATGCGTTCTCAAGATAACGCTTGCGCTCAATCTTGTTGATTCGATTCCATCGTGACCCACGGAATTGGTGATGCGCCCACCCGTCGCCGTGAACGCGCAAATCCCCATCCCACACCACACAAGCCCAGTCGAGCTCTAGCCCTTGGACCTGGAACTCGGTGGCGACATCCTCTAAGTAGAAAGACGACCGGGTGTCATCACTGCCATCCAGGAACCACTTCACGGGATCAGTCTTCACGCGCACATCAATTGCATGGGGCTTCAATCTCTCGGCTTGTGACGACACAACGATGCCATATCGTTCCGTGCCACGCGCCTGTTGCTTCAGCCATCTCTTTGCCCGATGCAGGTCACGTGTCAGCAAAATCGGGTATCTATGTTGGAGACCCGAGAGAGTCTGCTTGGCAGATTCGACTTCGAAACTCAGCACCTCTTTGACGAAGCGACTCAACGATTCTGCGCGGAATGACCGCATGGACGTGGCGAGGTGCAGTGATGTGTTCTGCACAGTGTCAGCTCTGGCAAGGATGTCACGCAAGGCGTCGCTGGGTTGCTCATCGACAAGTTGTGGTGACAAATGCACCTTCCAAGATGGAAAGCGACGCAACATCGCGTTGAGCCATTCATCGATGCCACCTTCACCCGTGTTGATCTCTTGACCGCTGCCAACGAGGCACACAATCACGGCCCAGTTTTGATGCCGGTCCAGACAGGAAATCAAGAACTCGGGCTCTGACTGGTTAAAGCCTGCTTGCCCCTTCTTGCGTTCCATGAAGGCGCTGGTCTGCGCGAGATTCCAGGCACGTTGCGCCTCATCAAACAGCACAACATGCTCGGGTGGCGTGCCCTGATCGCGGAGGTACTCGTCGCGGAAGTGGTGTACGTTCTGAATGAAGGCCTCAACCTCCTTTTTGGCTTCGCCCTTGCGCATGCGGGTTCCTTCACTCGCAGCGCGCTCGACCCGATCGCGAGTCAATGCCTCTCGCAACACCGCCACCAGCGGGCCATTACCTGACAAGAACACGCTGTATGTATCGCTGTCGTGATCCAGATGACGATTCGCGACATTCAAGCCGACCAATGTCTTGCCCGCACCCGGTACGCCCGTGACAAAGCAAATGCATTTCTGTCCAAGTTGCCGTGCCTCATCGATGATCTGGTCAATGGCGTGCGTGGTCTCCGACAGGTTTCTTGCGCCAGCATCATTGCGTGAGACATCTTCAACTCTGTGTCCAGCATAGAGTGCACGGGCAGCTTCGACAATGGTTGGGGTCGGCATGTAGCGGCCCCGCTCCCATTGCTGCACATCAATCTGTGCGGCTGTCGTGGATGCGATGGCATGGCTCAGCAGCGAGGACACTTGGCTGGTGGCCGCGCATACGGGCATGTACAGACCATCGTTATGGCTGGTTTGCTGAAGGGTGTACTCGCGAGGTGATGCCTCGGTTGCGATCAACACCGGCAAGACATGGATGTGGTGACTTGACTCATGGAAATACTTGAAGTCGAGAGCGTAATCCCAGACTTGATTGATGGCAGAGCGATCAAAGTGGGACTCCCCGACCTTGAACTCCAAAATGATCATGAGAGGGCCTGTCAGCAGCACGACATCTGCTCGGCGACCAAGGCGTGGGACCGTCAGCTCAAAGTAGATGCGGCTGTCGGCAATCAGTTCTGGTGGGAGTGCCAAAGACTTCAGTATCTGAACTTGTGCACCCCAGGCGTTGCGTTGAGTAAGCTCAACATCGCCCTCAGACGTCCGCAGCAACGCCCCCAAAATGGCATCGATGTCCTGTGCAAGGAAGTCGCCCAACTGTGCGCTGTACATCCAGCGTCGGATCGCGCGAGTGCTATCGAGAGTCTGGGACATCGTCGCTCCTGCTTTTTTGCTTGTTCTTGTCACGCTAGCCGGCTCCATCAGGCCTGTGGCCGTCCCGGCTTCTTGAACACTTCCTTCTCATGCCAGTGCAAGAACTCCGCCCTCGGGAAGTAGTCCTTGCTTTGCGGCAGGATGATGCCGGCACCGTGAAAGCCCAGCAGCATCTTGCGTGAGGCTTCGCCGGACACGGCATGCTGGCTGAACACCATGCTGTACGTGTCGGGCAGGATGGTGAAGGCGCCCAGGTCGAACACCTTGTGATGCAGGGCGCAGAGCGCCAGTCCGTTGGCTTCGATGTCTGGCCCCTTGGCCTGGAACCACTTGATGTGCGCGGCTTCCAGGCCCGCCGTGATGTTGCCGATGCGCAGGTCGAAGCCGCACACACAGCAACGGTACTCATAGGCGCGCAGCACGCGTTCGCGGAACTTCGGATCACGGCGTGGTGCCGCCTGGCGATCGCTGTCGGTGGACTCTCCGGTGCGTGGCGTGCTCAGGTCCAGCCCAATGGCCGACAGGATGTCGCCGTGCAGGGTTTCGGGAAAGTGGGCATCCAGCAGTTGGTGGGCGAGTTGGGCGCGCAGAGCGGGGTCGCGTCGCAGGGCGGCGTCCACCTCGGGCGAAAAGCCTCCGGCGATGTGCAGATTGCGCAGCTCGCTGAGGTTGGGTGTGGCGCCCGCGGGCCGGTTGAGAAAGTCGGCCGGGCCATCGAGTTGCCAGACGCCATCGGTGGCGAGGTGCCAGAAAGGATAGTGCCGGGAGTTTGGCGCGCTGCTGGGGCCGAACTCGGCCAGCAGGTTTTTGAAGCTGCCTTCGATGTCTTCGAAGGTGACCATGCGCGGGGCGTCCTGAGCGATGCGGGCCAGGGCCAGCAGGATCAAAAGCGGCTTGTGAACGGCACGTTGTTCTCCACGCTGAAACACGCGGATGCGTTCAAAGGCTTTCAGGACGTCCTGGCTGGTGAGGGTCATCGCGGGGCGGTTTGTCGGTATACCAAGGCATTCAACCACGTTTGCTTCTGGCCGGGGCGCTGGTCGGTGGTCAACCAGGTCTCCACACGCGCGATACCTCGCAGTGGGTTCAGCCATTCGGACAGGCGCGCTTCATCGGCGTCAGTGAATGCCCTGCCCGCTTCATCCACGCGCTCGGCTTGCCCCAGCTTGTAGCTGGCGTACACCACGCCACCTGGCTTGAGCGCACGCCACAGTCTGCGCCAGGCTTCGGGCTGCTCGCGCTCGGGCACATGCAAGAGGCTGGCGCAGGCCCAGATGGCATCGAAGCGGCCGGTGTCGTCCAGGTCCTGAAAGCGCATCACCTTGACGGGGATGCCGGCGTGCAGCGACGCCAGTTGCGCGAGTTCAGGGCTGGCATCAAAGGCTTCGACCGCGTAGCCCTGTTGCAGGAAGGCCAGCGCATCACGTCCTGAGCCACTGCCCGCGTCCAGAACGAGGCCGCCTACGGGTACATGCGGCAGGAAGCGTGCGTACAGCGGGGCCATGTCCACCGTGCGGGTGGTGTGGGCGTAGGCTTCGGCGTGCTGGGTGTAGTAGCCGAGGGTCATTGAAACTGAGCTTGATGTTCCCGGCAATATTGAAATCCGCCGAAGCGCTTGTCGTTGGCCCAGCAGAACTTGCCTTCTGGAAAGGTGATTTTGTCGCCGCAGGTCACGCAGATCAGTTTGCGCTTGAGGGCTTCATCTGGGCCAGCGGTGGCATCTTGCTTCGATGGGGTGACAGGTGCGGCAGTGGGGGCAGGTTTGGCTGCGGGCACAGGTGTTTTGGCGCGCGGCACTGATGCCTCGCGCGGACGGATGAATTCGGGCAAGGCCAACAAATCGGTGGGTCGGTGCTGGCGAGCGAGTTTGTCGCCCCATTCGCGCACGGTGTCCTGGCTGCGGATGTTGAGAAAGGCGTTGAGCGTCGCCGTTACCCCCACGTCTTTATCGACCCATTTTTGATGCCAGGTTTCGATGGCATCGGCCTTGATCACGTTGTCGGTGTTGAAAGTCTTCGGTGATGGACGCGTGATGATGGCCTTGGGGTGCAACAGCACCGCATGCACAAACGTGGGCTTGGCCGTGCGGCCCGTGATTTCCAAGGTGTCGAGCAGTTTCTTCAGGATGCGCTCGTGCCTGCGACTTTGCTCCAGCGGCGAAGGAATGCCAAACTGCTTGCCGCCGGCATAGCTCATGGTGAACTCACCATGCTCATTGATTTTGAGGTTGCCGTTGAAGCACTTGGTTTCGAACAGGAAAACGTAGTTCATGCGATTGATCACCAGGTGATCAATCTGCGCCACATCGCCGTCCACCTCAATGCGCAGGTCATGCAGCACGGCGTGGTTCTTGCCGTCTTTGAAATAGCTGTCGATGTAAAACGCGGCGTCGCGCTCACCTTGGATGCCACGCTTGAGGCGCATGATTTCGTCATCGCACCATTGACGTTGACGGGCATCGAGCCGGTCAGACTGAGTGAGTTCTGCCAGCAGGTTCAGCCGTTTGGTTTTGTCGTCTGCGTGCTTGATGATCAACTTCTACCCCCTGCTGAATATGTTTGTTGGAGGTCAGTTTAGTTTGGTGCTGTGAAGTTTGGATGGCTGCCGGGGGCAGCAACGGGCGATAACTGGCATCAACTGAAGTGGATGTCTGAAAACCCCGGCACTAGGGGCGGGGAATCACAGCTGCGCTGAAGGGTACGGCGCTATTCGGATTGGTGTACGGTTCACCGGGGTATTACAGGCATGGAGCGATCGTGACCTTATTCAAGAAAACCGGAAAGATCCTGGGCAGTGCCGCCAAGCTCACAGGCCAGCTCGGCGCCCAGGCCGTGAAGCTGTCGGGCGATGCCTTGCACGGCACCTCCCAGATCGTGAAGGCGCATGAGCATGAGATCGGCTCGGTCGCGAAGGCGGCGGTGGCCTTGAGCGGGCGTGCGCTGCAGGCCTCCGGGCAGGCTCTGGCGGCTGGCGCGGGTTCGGTGGCGGCGCGCGCGCATCAGGCGGGTGCGCAGTCTGGCGGGGCATTGGGCAAGGTGGCCGGCCATGTGGCGGGCTACACCGCCGATGCGGTGGGCATGGTCGGCCGGGCGGCGGGCAGCATCGGATCGTCGACGCAGAAGGCGGCCCCGGCTGTGGGCAGCGCCACGGCCAGCGCGGTGAGTGGCGTGCTGGGCACGGTGTCGGGCGCGGTGGACACGGTGGCCATCACCGAGCGCGATTTTGAGGTGTTGCGCCAGCGCTTGCAGCAAGCGAGCACCGAGGTGCGGGCGCGGTCGCAGCGGCGCCTGGCGGCCATCGAGCTGGCGCAGCATGAGCGCCGCAAGAAGGACTTGCTGGACCTGCTGGTGGTGGGCGGGGTGTCGCTGGCCGCTCTGGTGCGCGACCCGGCTGCGGTGCCGCCCGAGGTGGCGCGCGCGTTCGAGCTGGCGTATCCAGGTCTGGCCGCCAGTGGCGAGACCTTCACCGGCGCGGTGCAGCGCATGTCGGCCGACGAGGTGGTCGGCCTGGTGCATGGCGTCAAGGGCAAGCTGTTCGAGATGGAGCTGGTGACGCATCTCAACGATGGCAACCTGCCCGATGGGGTGCAGGCGCAGTTGGCGGGTTCGGCCACGCAGCCGGGGCACGACATCGAGATCGTGGACGCGAACGGGCAGGTGGTGGAGCTGCTGCAGGCCAAGGCGACCGAGTCGGTGGCGTATGTGCAGGAGGCTTTGCAGCGCTACCCCGACATCGACGTGACGACGACGACCGAGGTGCATGCGCAGCTGGTGGCCTTGGGCGCGGCCGACCGTGTGGCGGACAGCGGCATCAGCGAGGCGGTGTTGCAGCAGCAGGTGGAGGCGGCGGTGAGCGCGGGGCACATCGGGCACATGGGGCAGGCTGACCAAGCGGTGGGCGTGTCGGACCTGGTGCCCTCGGCGGTGGGCCTGGCGGTGGTGGCCTTGTCGTCGTTCATGGACAAGAGCCTGACGATGGAACAGCGCGGCGCCGAGTTCGGCGGACGCGCCGCCAAGCTGGGCGTGACGGGCGCAGCGGCCAAGACCGTGCTGGTGGCGACCAACACCTGGTGGCTGGGGCTGGCCGTGGGCGTGGGCTCGAACTGGCTGGCCACGTATGGGGGCAACAAACGCCATCGCTATGAGGCGCTGCGGCGGGTGGTGGTGGAGTTGGAGAGGCGGGTTTCCCGAGTCGACGTTTCGATGGTGTGGGTGACGCTGGCATAGGGAGCGATGCGCTGAGTCGCGCCCGTTAGATCATTGCCAAAGGAATGATTTTTACGTACTATTCATTCCCATGGCAACGATGCTACGCAAACAGCCGGTTCCGGTGCTCATCCAGCATGCGCTGTTGCGCTTGGGTGAGCGCGTGAAGGTGGCCCGCAAGGCGAGGCAGATGACCCAGGCCGAGTTGGCTCAGTTGGCATGCGTTGGCATCAGCACGGTGGCATCCATTGAGGGGGGCTTCGATGGCATTGCCTTTGGCAATGTCCTGAAGGTGCTCGACGCCATGGGTTTGCTCGCGCAGGCGGACGAGCTGTTCTCACTCCAGAGCGACCCCGAGATCGCAGCCTACGCCCGCAGCGAGCTGGCAGGCGTCAAGGACTGACGCATGGGCCACGCTGTTCCGGTCTGGATTTGGCTCCCTGGCCGCAGCGTGCCCGTTCAGGCCGGTGAGCTGGTGCACGAGCATCCAGCAGGGTTCCGTTACCTGCCTGAGTACTTGTCCCAGCAGCAGGCGGTGGCGCTGGATCCGGTGCAGCTGCGCTTGAAGAAGGGCAACGTCCCCATTCCCAAGATCGCAGGCCTGCCGTTCGTGATCCAGGACGCCAAGCCCGCCGGGTATGGGCAAGACCGTCTGTGCGCCAACGCCGGCAGAGACCTGTCTGCCATCGAGCTGCTGGAGGTGGGGCCACCCGATACGGTGGGCGCCATGGAGGTGTGCGAGCAGATTGAGCACAAAATCGCATGGCGTCCGAAGCCGGTATCGGCGCTTGCCAGCGAGTTGGACCGACTGGAAGAGGGTTCACCTTCTTCGCGCGCCATCCGTCGTGTCAACGGTGATGCTGGGACGAGTGCGGGGGGGGAGCGCCCCAAGGCCACGTTTGAGCACGAGGGCAAGTTGTGGCTGGTGAAGATGCAAGACCGCGGCGATTTGCCGTGTATGCCAGCACGTGAGTTTGTGGCCATGTCCCTGGCGCGCAGGGTCGGGCTCACAGTGCCGGAGATCGCGTTGCGCACGCACGGTGCCCACCAGGTGTTCATGATCGAGCGCTTTGACCGGACTGGCGATCCCGCCTGCCCACAACGCCGGCTCTTTGCTAGCGCGCATGCCGTGCTGCAACTGGAGCCATCGGCCGTTCGCGGTGACCCGCGGCGCTCGTATCTGCACTTGGCCGATGCGATGAGGCGTTGGGGGGCGTTGGAGACGCAAGAGCTTTGGAAGCGCATGGTCTTCAATGCATTGGTTGGCAACATGGACGATCACCCCCGCAACCATGGCTTGCTTCATGATGGACATGGGTGGCGCTTGTCACCTGCCTTCGACATCACGCCAATGTTCACCGTGCGCAATGGTGATCGGCCCAGTCTTTCCATGGCAACAGGGCTGGATGGCAACGGGGAGGCAGGGCTCGGCCGCTTTCTAGGCGTGGCGGCTCACTTCGGGCTCGATGTGGAGGTGGCGGCAGCCTGGTTGTCATCGGCCGCGCAAACCGTAGCGAGCCAATGGGAGCCACTCATGCGCGAGGCGCTGGCGCCGCTGCCGGGTGTGCACGATGAGGTGGTCGAATCGGTGCGATGGTCGTTTGGGCTGGCATCTGAGATCGCGTCCAGGCCAGATGACTTGGCCATGGCCATGGCCGTGGAAGCTGCGAAGCAGGCCCGAGGGCGCCGCAGGTCCAACAGACGCTGAGTGCTGTCTGCAGGCCTCGGTGGCGCGGTGGTCAGGGCCCTATCATTGACAGTTCCAGAGCACTTGCCCGGAGTTGAGATGCCCAGACCCGTAGCTGATGATCACAAGACGGATGGCTTGAATGAGCTGGCTGGGTCCTGTGTGCAAGGTCAGGCGGACAGGGCCACAGGTCGTTGGTCGGCCGAGTTAATCCACCACGCGATTCAATACATCTGAGACATGGACTCACTTCTTGCCCGCGCCTGCTCGATGCTTGTATGGGGCGGCGTACTCGCGGCCCAAGCTGCCACCACTGCCGAGCATCCAGCGTCGCGCCTGGAAGGTGTCGCCTTCACACACCAGGACTGGGACTTGGCTTGCGATAACACCCGTACTTGCCGAGCCGCCGGATACCAGGTTGATGCAGAGGAGCTGCCGGTTTCGCTGCTGCTCACGCGCGCAGCCGGGCCGGGCACGCCAGTGCAGGCCCGCGTCGCTCTGGGCAGCTACGGCGACGAGGCGGAGGCAGTGTCGGCCCCGGCGCGTGGTGCGGGTCGCCTCAAGCTACGTGTCAACGGCAAAGGGCTGGGTGCCATGACCTGGCTAGACGCACAAGACAGCTTCAGTTTCAACCGGGCGCAGATGCAGGCGGTGCTCCATGCCTTGCCGCGTCCCAACGCGCGCATTGAGTTCAGCCATGGTCACAATGTGTGGCGCTTGTCTGACCGGGGGGCGGCTGCGGTGTTGTTGAAGATGGACGAGTTTCAGGGCCGTATCGGCACGCCTGGCGCGCTGGCACGCCCCGGTAACCGGTCCGAAGACCTAGCCTTTCCCCCTGTGCTCATGCCTGTGGTGAAGGCCGCCAGGGTGCCTGAACAGCCCAAGGGCCGAACGGCTGAGCAGGTGCTGGGCCTGAGCCCAAAGGCCCAGGCTGCTCTGCGGGAAGCATTGCTGAAGGACGTGGAGGACGCCGAAGCTTTGTCGCCGGAGAGCGAAGAAGGCCAGCTGAGTTTCGAGCCGCTGGGTGGCGGCAAGTGGCTGGTGGGGACGCTGTGCTGGAGCGGTGCCTACAACAGGGGCTCGTGTGTCTGGGTGATGAACGAGCGCCCACCGCATCGGCCGGAGTTGGTGACCGACTCGGCCAGTGAGTTCGGCAACGGCATGATCTCGGCCAGCCACAAAGGGCGTGGCCTGGGGGATTGCTGGAGTCACGACGAGTGGACTTGGGATGGTCATGCGTTCGTGCACACCAGCCAAAGCAGCACGGGCCAGTGCAAGCTCGTCACGCCCGGTGGTGCGTGGGATTTGCCGACCTTGGTGACGAGGGTGGTGCAGCCTTGATCAAACTTTCAACTGCAGCACGCCCGGCAGTTGGCCTGTTGCTGATGCGCGTTGTTGAAACTCCTGCAATCTGGAGATGGGCACCGTCAGTGTGATGAACCCGCCCATGCAAGTCTCCCAGCCACCACCCAGTTCGTGGACGATGACGGCGAAGGGGTTGTCATTGGAGAAGCCGGGCGAACCTATGAATCGGAAGTGGGTGTAGCGCCGGGGCAGGATCACCTGGGTCAGCTTGAGCACCTGCGTATCGACCTGCTCGGCAAGGAATTCATCGCCCCATTCGAGCTGCAGGAATGATAGGGGTCCAAAGGACTTCTCGGTGAGGCGGTAGCGATTGTCGCCAAGGGGCACGGCCTCGATCTCTTCCTCTTCGTCCTCATGGACGCCTTCGAAGCGGGTCAACTCACCGGCGTCGTTCCAGTACGGCCCCCAATGCTCAGAGTTGCCGGGATAGATCAGCGTGAACTTTTGGGTGCCGACGTGCTCGTCGTAGAAGGGGCTAGGGTGGTTCATGTGCGATACGGGGCTGCAGGTTCGTGCGAGGACAGTGGCCCTTCGTTGTCCAGAATCGCCAGGACATCTTGTCGCTCACCCAGCAGGCGAAGGATGTCGAGGTGGTCATCGCGTTCGATGTAGAACCACATCAGTGGGAAACCCGTCACGCGCCATGAGCGCAGGGTTGACACGCCGATCCGCTTGCCCAGGGTTGGTGAGCCCATGCTGGGTTGGCACTCCAGCAGGTCCAGGGCGTGGTCAGTGGCCACCAACAATGTTTCCGCAACGCGGGTGCCCGCCACGTTTCGGTCGTGCCTGATCTCATCCAGGCGGTCGCGCCTGGCTAGGGGGCGCAGCCGTGCAGGTTTCATTCAGGCACGTTCGCCGCGTGCGATGGCGCGCAACTCATTGAGGTCATCGTCCGTGCGGGCCTCGGCGAGGCCGGATGCCAGCCCTTCTTCGATCAGGCCACGCAGGCGCTGCATCGCTTGCTGCTCTTGATCCTTGCGGATCAGGTCGCGGATGTATTCGCTGGTGTTGCCATAGTGCCCGGACGCCACACGCGCGTCGATGTCGTGCCGCATGTTTTCAGGCAGGGCAAAGCTCATGGTGTTTCTGCTTATGAGGGGATGTTGTCGGGTGTCATAACTGTTGTCAAGGCGATGGCGCGATGGCGTCAAGGCTCATCCCCAGCAAGTTCTGCAAGGTCACGTTCTTCCCCGATCAAGAATATTTTTGGCTTGGCCTGCACGTCACGCAGGAACGCGCCGCAGGTCCAACAAGCGCTGATGCACCGGGCCAGGAACAGGTCTTTCGATCACAGAGCCATCGCGGGCCCGGGGCCCGACGTCCGAAAGTTTCTGTTGGATCAAGATCAGGCCGTGAGTGCCAGTTGGTCTTGGGCCACCTGCTGAAGCTGGTGTGCCAGCCCGACATCGGCGCGGGCATCCACCTCACACGCCTGGATAAAGGCCTGCAACACCTGCCGATGGTGCGCGATCAATCCATCGAACAGTTCATGTCCACGGGCTGTGGGCAAGCCATGCTCGGCCATCAGGCGCACAAACACCTCGCGTGGCTGGGTGGGCGCATCCTGGTTGGCCAGCGCCACAAAAGACAGGTGGATCTCGCCAGGGTGGGTGGTGACGCGGGGCCATGAGGCCCCCTGCCGGTGCTCGACCTGCCCGTCGTCCCGGCCAATGCGCAGCACCCCCAGGCCCGGCAGCTCGATGGTGACGGCACACGACAGCACCACGCGACATGGGCTGGCAAAGTGGTAGTTGAAGAAGAAGTGAAACCCATCCATCCGACGCCGGTAGCAGGCCCAGACTTCGTCGGTGAAGCGGCCCGTCAGGCCGATGCCTTGGGCCACCACATAAGGCGCCCCGTCAGGGGCATGGTTGATGAGCTCCAGCACGGGCATGAGTCGTGAGTGGCCATTGACCCCGATCTGCCGGCTGATGCAATGGGTCTCAAAAGCCTGCTCCGGTGTGGGGGCCTGGGCCGAGGCCGCACGGCCCCCCAGCAGTGACAAAAAGGGCTGCAGGGCTTCGGGCAAGGCTTGCCATTGCCGGTGCTGGCGCACGCTGCGCGCCAGACCAGCTGCGCCCCAGCCCAGTTCGCGCTGGTAGGCTTCATGAAAACACACCAGATCGGGGCTCAGCCCGGCCTGCGGCCTCACCTGCACGTGCCCCTGGCGGGTCAGGCGCAGATCCTGTGGGGCGATCAGCAGGTGGGCGGGCGTGAACACCCGCACGGGTTGGTCTGGATCGACCACGAACAGGCCCCACCCGTGGGGCCCCTGGCGCAGTTGCACGTTGTCGGCCATGCCCCCCAAGGCTCGATACTGGCTCAGCAGCTCGACCGCGCTCATGCCGCGCGCTCAGAAGGCCACGGACACACCCGCGCGCAGGGCCTGTGATCGGTAACGTTCAGAACCATGAACATGCACATACTGTAGCTGCGCCATCACGGCCGACCCGGCGTGGAAGCGCAGGCCCACGGTGGCCGACCACTGCTCACGGGGCACGCCCTGTATCGCCAGGGTCGCATCCATGGGGTCATCTGTCGCATCGGCGTAGTGCACGGTCTGCTTCAAATCACCTTGGTGGTGGCGACCGTACTGCAGGTCCACAGACGGCCTCAGTATGCCGCTGGCCACGGGCAGATCGGTGAACAGCTTCATGCCCAGCGATGCCGACCGGCTGCTGAAGCGGCTGCGCTCATACGCCACCGCCAGCGCCGAGCCGGTCTCGGTGCTGGCGCCCAGCGTGGTCTCGCTGGCCGAAGCCTGCACATGCGGCTGCCACCCCAGCGCACCCCACTGGAGGGTCTGGCTGAGCTGAATGGCTGCCACGTTGACCTGGCCCGATCGACGTGCTGTCAGCATCACATCGGACATCCGCTGGCTCTTGAACGCCATCTCGCCATGGCCCACCAGTGCGTCAAGCTGCCACCGACCGGGTTCGCCATGGCGCACATAGGCCATGACTGTGGTCTGGCGGGCCCGGAGCTGCGAGCCCTGCGCATCGGTGTCTGTGCGGTCACGCCCATGGCCCAGGGCCAGACCCACGCGCCACGGCCGGCCCCAGGCGCTCACAGGGCGGTCCAGTCCCCAGGTCAGGCCCTGCGTGTGAAACCCCGGATCACGCGCGTCCGCACGCGTGCGGCCGTGCTCGACGCTGCCGGCCACCCAGCTGCCTGTGCCATCTGGCGTGGCCTCCAGCCGCTCCCACACATGGCTGAGCTGCGTCATCGTGAAGCGATGGCTGACCTGGACCTGCGCGGCCAGCAGCTGGCCGATCGACACGTTGTCGGCCAAGGGCTCACGTGGCACGCTCAGGGGCACCAGAGACAGGGTGGCTTCCTTCTGGATGTTGTAGTCCTGCAGGGTGCGCCCATCTTCGAGTGTCTGGCCCCCAAAGGTCAACCGCTGCTGATCGGGCGGGATACCTTCTTTGTCCTGGATCTTCTGCTTGACGTTGTCGATCGAATCGCTCGGCTCGACCTCCAGCGTGATGTTTTTGCCTGTCAAGGTCCTGACGAAGATCTGCATTGCCATGGCGGCCGTAGACGACAGGGACAAGCAGGCCAGCAACAGCCACCGGATCAGCGTGTGATGCCCGGAGTTGAGCCGCGCGGGGCGCGCAGCCTCGGCAGGTGTGGCCGAGCGGAAGGTGAACCCTGCCGCAGTAGACGTGATTTCAAGAGGGTCGCGTTCGGTCATGCCTGGCCTGAGGAAAGATTGGAGTCCACCGCCCTGAGGATATCTTGATGCTCACCCCAGGCACGTTCGCCGCATGCGATCGCGCGCAACTCACGTCTTGTCAGGTGCTTGTTGTTCGTCATCGCTGTTCGTCCGTTGTGGACGGGGCCCCTGCCGCGCCAACAACCGCCTGCGCGTCTTCTCAATGTTGCTGCGCAGCGCATACAGCTCATCGGCATGGGCCAGCGGCACGGTGATCTGGCTGGCCACGCGGTCGAGTTCGTCCAGCTCTTTGAGCAGTTCGCTGGGATCGGCGTCGTCCTCGTTCATGCGGGCTTCCACGGCCTGCAGGCGCGCGTACCAGCGGAACACGCGTTGGCGCACCCGGTAGGTGTAGAGCGGGGGCACCACGCGTGACAGGGGCAGCAGCAAGACGATCAAACCGCCGATGACCAGCCACATGCGTTCGAGCAGGTTGCTGGCCCAGAACGGCAGGTAGCGCTGCCAGAACGGGGGCGTGCCGTTGATGGCGCGGTCGCCTTCGGGGCTGACGGGCAGCTCGCTGGTGCGGGTGTTGGGGAAGTCGCGCGCACCGTTGAACCACCCTGACCCGCCGTGGATTTGCTGGGCGGCTTGGGCGAAGAGTTGGCGCAAGGCGGGGTGGGTGTCTTCGTGGGTGAGCAGGGCCGTGGTGGCGGCCAGCAGGCCGATGTCGTCGGGGGGCAGGTCGCGGGCCAGATCGACCATGCCGCGTGGCAGCGACACGGTTTGCAGGAAGGGGAAGCGTCGGGCCAGGGCGTCGGCTTGCGGCAGGTCGGCCAGGGCAATGCCGGGTTGCTGCAGCAGGCCTTGCACCACGGGGGATTCGGGTGCGGTCACCAGCACGATGACGTCGAGCTGGCCGGTTAGCAGGGCGTGGGCGGCATCGGGCGGGGGCAGGTGGCTGGCGGTGATGTCACCCAGGGTGAGGTCGTTGGCCTCCAGCAGGCGCTGGATCAGAACGGGTGCGCCACTGCCCGCCTGGTCGATATTGACGCGCAGGCCGCGCAGTTGGGTCAGCGAGGTCAGCGGGGTCAGGCGGGTGTCGGGGGTGGCTCCCTTGGTGGGCGTCTGGAACACGTCGGGGCGGTAGAAGAGCCACAGCGGCTCGTAGAACAGCGCGCCCAGTGACATGATGCCGGCGCTGGCGTCGCGGCTCATGTCGTCGCTGCCGCCGCGCACGAAGGCCACGTCGGCACGGCCTTCGCGCAGGGCCTGCAGGTTGGCGACGGGGCCGTCGGTGGCGAGCAGTTGGACGCGGATGCCGTCACGCGCGAGGGCCTGGGCGTAGCGCTGCCCGAAGTCGGCGTAGGCACTGCCCGCGGGGCCGGTGGCGAGCGTGACGGTGCGCGGGGGCTGGGGGTCGAGCCACCAGTAGGCGGCGCCCAGCAGCCCGATGGCCAGCAGCAGCACGGGGCCAGCCGAGGCCAGCATGTCGCGCACGGAGAGCACCCACAGGTGCAGGGTTTGCTTCAGTTGGCGGGCGACGGAGGTGTGAGGGGTGGACATGAGGGGGGGGCGATTGCATTCACCGCATTTTTTGCGGTGATTGTGCGGGCGATTCGCCGCAAGCGGATCTTGCCAAAATTTGCCAGGCCATCTACGCTGCATAGATCATGAGCAGCTCTTTGATTGACCCCCTGTCGTCCGACGAGAACGAACCAATCCGCCTGCGATGTGATTGGGTCGGCACAAACGGCGGTCGGCAGCAGCTGCGCGGCATGCTGTTGGCGGGCGCTGCTTCGGAGCCGGCTGAGCCCGCAGCGGCGTCATACTTTGAAGACCTCCGCCGTCGCGTGCTGTACAGGCAGCGTGAATTAACGGCTTGGACGTTGCCCTGACCAAGTCCGCACAGACGCGCCCTTGCCCACTCAATCCGCAAGCTTTGCTGAGGGCCGTTGCAAGCTCGACTGCGTTGTCAACTGGGCAGAGCGTGGCGGTGTTGGCGCAAAAGCTCCGCCCGCCCCTTTCGCGCTTCGCCCACATCAAGCTGGCCCGCTGAGCCGCGCGGCCGAACAAGTCGGCCCCCGCGCTCAGTTGACCGTCGAGCGCCCGTTCTTGGGCAGGTAGCGGCCGCCTTCACGCACCGCACGGCACATGTGCCGGTCGGTCACGCCGATGTTTTGCAGGAAGGCGTCGCGCACTTCCAGCACGGTGTCCACCTTGTGCTCCGGGGCCTCGATGAGGTAGCCCTGGATGCGTTCGAGCTCTTCAATCTGGCTTTCGCTGAAGGTGGGGCGCACCCAGGCGGGCAGCACGGTGCAGGGCGTGAAGCCCCAGGCGCTGGGTTGGTCGTACACGTCCTGCGCACGCAGCACCTTGTCGAGGGTGTGGAGCATGCGGCGGTCGGCCTCGCGGGCCACGCCGTGTTCGGCCACTTGCGCGGCCACCAGGCGGGGCTCGGCCGCGTCGATCACGACCTGGCAGAGCACCGGCTCGCCGTGCGCGTGCATGGGGTGGCGCCAGTGGCCCACATACAGCCGGGCCGGAGCGACCCACTGATCGCTGTCTGAAGAGATGTTGCCGAAATGGTGGTTCATGCGTCATCCTCCTTGAGAGCACCTGAGGTTTCAGGCTGCTGCTTACATCATGCAGAAATTGGGCCAGTTTGGGCGGATGCGTGTGACAAGGGTGTGAGTTATCTCACCCACCCAGCATTTTTTCGATGTGGGCCTGGGCACCGGCATAGGGGGCGCGCAGGCGCAGGTTGTACTCGCCGCCCGGGCTTTGCACCACCACCGCCTTGGCGTGGCTGAAGCGCCGGAAGCCGTGGAGGCCATGGTACGCGCCGGTGCCGGAGGGGCCGACGCCGCCAAAGGGCACGCTTTCGATGGAGGCGTGGGTCATGACGTCGTTGACCACCAGGGCGCCAGAGGTGGTGAGGTCGGCGAAGCGCTGCTGGCGCGCGGCGTCGGGGCCGAAGTAGTAGGCGGCCAGCGGGCGCGGGTGGTCGTTGATGTAAGCCAGGGCGTCGTCGGGCTGGGCGTAGGTCTTGATCGGCAGGATGGGGCCGAAGATCTCTTCCTGCATCACGCGCATGGCGTCGGTGGCGCCCAGCACCAGGGTCGGGGCCATTTTGCGGGTGGTGGCATCGGCCAAGGGCTCGCCGGCGGGCTGCAGCTCGACCACGGTGGCGCCTTGGGCGCGGGCGTCGTCCAGCAGGGCTTGCAGACGCTGGAAGTGACGCTCGCTGATGATGGCGGTGTAGTCGGGGTTGGTGTGCAGCGTGGGGAACACGCGCGACACGAAGGCGCGAGCGTGGGTCACGAACGCGTCTTGCGCGCTGGCGGGCAGCAGCACGTAGTCGGGCGCGATGCAGATCTGGCCGGCATTGAAGGTCTTGACGGTGAGCACGCGCTCGGCGGCGGTCTGCAGGTCGGCATCGGTGTCGACCAGCACAGGGGACTTGCCGCCCAGCTCCAGCGTGACCGGGACGAGGTTTTCGGCGGCGGCGCGCATGACCTGGCGCCCCACGTTGGTGCCGCCGGTGAAGATGAGGTGGTCAAAGGCCTGGCCGCTGAAGGCGGCGCCCACGCTGGCATCGCCCAGCACGGTGCCGATTTCCATCGGGTCGAAGTAGCGGGCGATGAGTTCGCCCAGCAGCTCGGCGGTGCGCGGGGTGAGCTCGGAGGGCTTGATGAGCGCGCGGTTGCCGGCGGCCAGCACCCCAGCCAGCGGGCTGAAGGCCAGGTTGATGGGGAAGTTCCAGGGGCTGATGATGCCCACCACACCCAGGGGCTGGTACTGGATGCGGGCCTGCATGCCGGGCGCCGGGGCGTGCTGCTCTTCGGGCTGCATCCACTGCACGAGGTGCTCGCGGGCGTGGCGCAGCGCGCCCAGGGAGGACATGATGTCGGCGGCCAGCGTCTGGTAGGCGGCGCGGCGGCCGAAGTCGGCGTTGACGGCGGCGACCAGCTCACGGTGGTGGGTGCTCAGCAGCGTCATGGCGCGGCTGAGGCGGTCCTGGCGAAGCTCGGCGCTGGCGGGGCCGTCTTGAAGGTGGGCGCGCTTCATGGCGGCAACGGTGGCGGCCAGGCTGGTGGCGGTGACAGGGGTGCTCAAGGTCGTGTCTCCAGGGTGTGATGTGCGTGTGCCTCAGGTTTAACACAGCCTCATTGGCCACGCGCGAGCCGGGACAAAGGACGATGTGCTAGCCGACGTGCGCTCGGGGCGATCGATGACCGGATCACCCGCTCACCCCAGCCACCAGAGGTACAGCGTGTCGTGTGCGGTGCTGCTCAGGGCGCATCAGGCGGCGCCAGACCGGACGTGGCAGGTGCCAGTGGTCGGCCATGCTGTGGACCAGGGTCTGCTCGTCGGGCGCGAGGTGGTGATCGGATTCGACCAGGGTGGCGGACAAGTCGAGCAGGATCAGGCGCAGGCCGGTGTCGTCGATCTCGTCGAGCATGGCGTGCCAACCTGAGGTGGGCAGGGCCTGCGCGCCTTGCCATGGGGACTCGGCGTAGGTGCGCAGGTCGTCGCACAACTGGTGCATGACCGACATGAAGTGCGCGTGGCTCAGGTCAAGGCGGTGCGGGATGTCGTGGCGCTGCAGGGCATGCATTTCGTCGCGGCTGACGTGGCAGTCAGCCAGCAGCACCATGCTCACGATGCGGGCCGCAGACTCGGGGCTGTTACGACGGTAGTTGCGCATGGAAGACTCCTTGGGTGAAACGCAGAGTCCTCAGAATACGGATTTCAATACATCGAGAAAATCAGAATTTATTTGAATAATATGAATGCTGCACCGAAGTATTCTCGTTGGTGGTGTTTGGTTTCCGGCTCGCCAATGAAAAGCGCCCGGACGGGCCGGGCGCTGTGGGGGGGATCGGTGCGGGAGATCAGTTCAGGATCTTGCCCAGGTTGATCAGCTGGGTTTCACCGCTGCCCAGGTCCACGCCGTCGTTGTCGTTGACCAGGTAGACGTCGCCGTTGGCCAGTCGGGTCAGGCCTTCGATCTTCTCCAGCACGTGGCCCTTGGTGGCGCGCAGGTCAGGCAGGACGTCGCGCACCAGGGTCTTGGTCAGGACGCTGCCGTCGGCCTTGCCGGTCAGGTCAATGCGGTAGATCTTCTTGACAGTGGCGTCGGGGCCTGACTGGTTGTCACGCTCGATCACCGCGAAGCGGTTGTTGCCCAGCGCGGTGATGTCGGACAGGCCGACCCAGCCACCATTGGCCGAGGTCACCAGGTCCAGCGGATAGAACAGGAAGGACCAGGTCTTGGCGACGAGGTCGTACACGCCGATACGGGGATGGGTGTCACCCGTCCAGGTGCGCTGGAAGGCGACCACCAGCTTGCCATCGGATTCGGCGATGCCCTCATAGCCATTGCTGGTCTGTTTGGCGTTCACGTCGACCGGCAGTTGGACGATGTCTTCGATGACGCCGGTGGCCGAGACCTTGAAGATCAGGTTGGCGCTCTTGACGTTGTTCGCTGCGACACCGCCTGCCCCTTCCGATGCCACCCAGAATCCGCCGCCCGATGCAACGGCGATGCCCTCGGGGTCGATGTTGACGCTCTTGTCAGCGTTGACCAGGGCAGGCAGATCGGCGTCGTCAAAGGTGGTGCCGCTGGCGGTGTCAGGCAGCACGTCGGCCAGTTTGGCGATCAGGCCGTTCGGATCGGTGATGCGGATTTCGCGCTGCAGCTTGGCGGGCTTGGTGCTGGTGTCGATCTCGAAGATGCGGTTGCCCTTGAAGAAGGAGTCGTCGATTGCGTAGACGAGCGAGCCCGTGGGGGCCGCGGCCAGACCGGACAGGGCCGACCAGGGGATTGGCGTGCCATCGGTCCGGTTGACCGATTCGATGGTCGGGTACTTGGGCGCCGCCTTTTGGTACTGGTAGATGTTGAGGGCGGCGAACACGGCAGGGCCACCCACGACCGGGTTGGTCTCTTCGCTGGCCGTGATCACCAGGTTGCGCGACGGGATGGTCAGCACGCCTTCGGGGGCCTGGGCCGAGGGCAGCACCTGCTTGAAAGCCGGTGCGTTGGCCTTGCTCAGGTCGTACACAGCGAGGACGCTGGAGCGCTCGGAGGCCACGAACAGGTAGTCGGTGCTGCCAAAGCGGCCCGCGGCGACGTTCTCGGGCTCGTTGCCCTTGGCGTCAGAGCGCTTGTCGTTGGTGTGCCCGATGCGCGCCATCAGGTGCTCCATCGTGTTGCCTGCGTCGTGGGCCACGCTGCCGTCGGTGTTGAACAGCGTGAAGCCACGGCTGCCACCGTCCAGGTCGCCTTCGTTGGCGGTGACGAACTGGCTGGTGGACACCCAGGTGACGCCGTCGGGCTCGCGCAGGCGATCAGGCTGGCTTTCGGTCAGGTTGACCTGATTGGGGCGTGGGGCGTCGGTCAGGTCGATCTGTGTCAGCGAGACCTTGCCTGCCGTGAAATCGCGGGTGACCTTGCCGGTGGCCAGGTCCACCTGCACGATGTGGTTGTTCTCTTGCAGGGTCACCACCGCGACGTTGTTGTCGTTGATGGAGACGTACTCGGGCTCGGGGTCGGTCGGGTACAGCATGGCCAGATTGGTGAGGGCCACGTCACGGGTCTTCCAGGTGCTGGGGGCGCCGACCGAATCGATGATCGTCAGCTTGCCGCCGGGCAACTGGGCGGGGCGGCCGTCGCCGGCGGCCTCATCGCGCTCGTTTTCGATCGCGATGGCCACGTACTTGCCATCCTTGCTGATGGCGATGGAGTCGGGCTGGCCGCCCAGCGCGATCTCGTGCACGACCGCGCGGGTGGCGATGTCCACGACCACCAGCTTGCCGTCTGGCGCGGTGAAGCTGGGCGAGGTGTTGACCGCGATCAGGGCGTGGTTGCCTTGCACCGTGATGGAGGTGGGCTCGCCACCCATGGCCAGGGCGCCCAGCGCCACGGGCGCGGACGGGTCGGTGATGTCGACAAAGCCCACTTCGTCCTTCGGGCTGTTGGTGTAGATCAGCGTCATGCCATCCGTGCTGGCCGCGACGATTTCGGCGGCGGTGGCCACACGGGCTTCGCAGGAGGAGCCGATTTGTTCGCACACGGCAAAGGTGGCCACGCGGTTGAAGAACTGGGTGTTGTCGCTGACGGAGGCGGCCAGGCGGGGGACGGATGGCGTGTCATCACTGCCGCCCCCACAGGCGACCAAAAGGGTAGACAGCGCGAGGCTGGCGGCAAGGGCGGAAGCGGTTTTTTTCACGACGGCGATCACAAAGTTGAGCGGATCGGGCGAAGTTACAAACGTGTCGTGAAAATGTCGTGACTGTTTTTTGAACAAATGAAGACGGGCCTGGCGCCTTGTGGCCCAATCTGACGATGTCTTGGCTGAAAAAAGACCCGAACTCCATTCGCTCGCCTGCGGGCCTGGAATGGCGTATCTGGAAGAAGCTCCCGCTGATCTTTCTGGTGGGCACCGTGGTGCCTTTGCTGCTGGCCGGCGCCACCTGGTTTTTCTCGCCTGAGCAGCCCGATGGTGCCCGCGATCCGGCCATCATGCGGTTCGAGTTCGTGATGATCGGCTTGGTGATCCTGCACTGGACGCTGGTGCTGACGGTGGCCATTGGCTGCGCCATCGTCATGCTGATGAAGGGGCCGAACTACAAGGCCGACTCTTACCCCATGCCCGACAGCGACGAGCCGCTCTGAGCGGGCATCGCTTCGCCGTCTTCGGGCCAGCACAGCCGCCCGCCGCCCAGTTCCGCATCCAGCCGACGCACGTCGTCCGGCGTGTCCACGTCGGTGACGAAATGGGTGTTGCCCGAGGCCCAGGCCTGCACGGCCATCGGCCCGGCCTGCTGCTGCCAGTGGCGTACGCCCTGCCCTTCAGCTTGCGCGCACACGGCGGCCACGGCGCTGCGCGACAGCAGCACGGGGTGGCCGCGCTGACCTGCCACCACGGGGTAGAGGCTGTGCACCGCGGGATCCCGGCCCGCCCAGGCGGTCTGAACCTCGCGCAGGTCCGCCTCGTTCAGCAAGACCTGGTCGGCCAGCAAGAGCATGGCCGTGTCCACGCTGGGTGGCAGCTGCGCCAGCCCGGCGCGCTGGGAAGCGATCAGGTCCGACGTGGTGGTGGGCAACGCCACGGTTTGCACCCCCAGGTCGGCCACCAACGGGGCCAGCGCAGCGGCATGGCGGCCCAGCACGACGACGACGCGGCCCACCCCGCAGGCCTGCAAGGCCCGCACCTGACGGCGCAGGACCGGCACGCCATCCAGGCACAAGGCACCCTTGGCTCGGCCGCCCATCCGCCGGCCTTCGCCGGCCGTCAGGATCACGGCGCCCCAGGCGGGCGTCGGGCTCATGCCTGCAGCTGGTCGCGCAGCGGCAGTTGCCGGATGCGCTTGCCGGTGGCCGCGAAGATGGCGTTGAACAGCGCCGGCGCCACCGGAGGCACCGGCGGTTCACCCACACCACCGGGCGGCACCTCGTGGTTGTTGTTGACCAGGTGGGTGCGGATGGTGCGCGGGCTTTCGGCGTGGCGCAGCACCGTGAAATCGAAGAAGTTGCTCTGCACCACGCGGCCCTGGTCGAAGCTGATCTCGCCGCTCAGGGCCAGGCTCAGGCCCATCACCGCACCGCCTTCCATCTGGGCGCGGATGCGTTCGGGGTTGATCTGAGGTCCGCAGTCGATGGCCATGTCCACGGCCACCACCTTCAGCTCGCCCTTGGCGTCCACGGCCACCTCGACCACGGTGGCGGTGTAGCTCATGAAGCTGTAGGCCACCGCCAGGCCCAGGCCGTGTCCCTTGGGCAGCTTGCGGCCCCAGCGGGCGCCCTTGGCTGCGGCTTCGATCACATCGCGCATGCGGCCGGTGTCGATCGGGTAGCGCTCGGGCGACTCGCTGTAGTTCCAGTTGTCCGCCAGCGTGCGCGGGTCCAGCTTGCGCGGCGGGCCGATGAGGTCGAGCAGGTACTGCTTGTGATCACGCCCGGCGTGGTGCGCCAGCTCGGCCACGAAGCACTGCACCGCGAAGGCGTGCGGGATGTTGGAGACCGAGCGGAACCAGCCGATGCGGGCGTGGGCTTCGACCTCGGCGCCTTCCAGCCGCAGGTTGGGGATGTCGTAGGGCACGTTGATGGCCGTCATGCCCGCTTCCAGGTCCATCTGGCCTTTGCCGCCTTCCACGAACAGCGAGAGGATGGAGGGCGCGGCGGTGCGGTGCAGCCAGGTGGTGGGGCGCCCTTGCGCGTTGACCACGGCTTCCAGGCGCTCGACGGACACCGTGTGCAGGTAGTCGTGCTGGAGGTCGTCTTCGCGGCTCCAGACCAGTTTGACGGGCGTGCCTTCCATCTGTTTGGCCACCAGGGCGGCCTCGGTCACGTAGTCGGGCTTGGACTTGCGACCGAAACCGCCGCCGATCAGCAGGGGGTGGACCTGCACGGCCTCGGGCTTGAGGCCCAGTTGGGCGGCGACGCCGTCGAGCGCGGCCTGCGGGTTCTGCACCGAGGTCCAGATCTCGCAGCGACCGTCCTTGACCAAGGCGGTGGCCACGGGCGGCTCCATCGTGGCGTGGGCCAAGTGGGGCAGGTAGTACTCGGCCGCAATCTTGTCGGCCGGCTTGGCCTGCGCCAGCGTTTGCATCACGTCGCCCTGGTCGCGCAGCACCTTGGCGGGGCGGCGCGCGGCGGCTTCCAGCTCGGCGCGGTAGGTGGCCGAGTTGTAGGTGGCGTGGGGGCCGTCGTCCCACGTGAACTTCAAGGCCTTGCGGCCCTGCATGGCGGCCCAGGTGTTGGTGGCCACCACGGCCACGCCGCCCAGGGGTTTGAACATGGGGGCACCGGTGAAGCCGGGCAGCTCGATCACGCGCAGCACGCCGGCCACCTTCAGGGCTTCAGTGCTGTCGACGCTGCGCAGCTTGCCGCCGAGCACCGGGGGGCGTGCCACCACGGCATAGACCATGCCGGGCAGGCGCATGTCCATGCCGTACTGCGCCTGGCCGTGGGCGATGGCCTCGCTGTCCACCGCGCGCACCTTGCCCTGGCCGATGTAGCGGAACTGGGACGGGTCTTTCAGCTTGAGCTGGTCGGGGGCCGGCAGAGGCAGGCGCGCGGCGTCGGCGGCCACGTCGCCAAAGCCCAGGCGGCGGCCGGTGGGCACGTGCAGCAGGGTGTGCTGGCGGGCCTGCACTTCGCTCGCGGGCACGCCCCAGCGCGCGGCGGCAGCGGCTTCGAGCATTTGGCGGGCGGCGGCGCCGGCGCGGCGCATGGGGAGCAGGAAGTGGCGCACGCTGCGCGAGCCGTCCACGTTCTGGTTGCCGTAGCGGGCCTCGTTGGCATCGGCCTGCACGACGGTGACGCGGGCCCAGTCGGCCTCCAGCTCATCGGCGATCACCATGGGCAGGCTGGTGCGCACGCCGGTGCCCATCTCCACCCGGTGGGCGATGATCGTGGTGCGGCCATCGGGTTCGATCGAGATGAAGACGTGCGGGTTGTCCACGGTGCCGCCCGGCATCGAGTCGGCGCCGTACTTGCGGGCGTCTTCGGCACGAACCAAGCCGTTGAAGCCGACCGACAGCAGCAGGCCCGACAGGCTGCCTTGCAGGAAGGTGCGGCGGGTGGTGTGCAAGGTCTCGTTCATCATGCGGCTCCTTGCAGGCGGCGGGCGGCCAGTTGGATGGCGGCGCGGATGCGCGGGTAGGTGCCGCAGCGGCAGATGTTGCCGTTCATGGCGGTGTCGATCTGCTTGTCGGTGGGGCGGGTGTTCTGTTTCAGCAAGGCCACGGCCGACATGATCTGCCCGGCCTGGCAGTAGCCGCATTGCGCCACGCCCAGTTCGGTCCAGGCCGCTTGCACGACGCGACCGACCCGGTCGTTCTCCATGCCTTCGATGGTGGTGATCTGGTGGTTCTTGGCCGTGCCAATCGGGAGGGTGCAGGCCCGTGTGGGTTGCCCATCGATGTGCACGGTGCATGAGCCACACAGGGCCATGCCGCAGCCGAACTTGGTGCCGGTGTGGCCCAGCTCATCGCGCAGGGCCCACAGCAAGGGGGTTTCGTCGGGCAGGGAGACCTGCTGCGGACGGCCGTTGATATGAAGGGTGGTCATGATGGGCGTGGGGGTTGAAGGTCAGAAAAGGTTCAGCTCAGGCCGCACACGACGGCCTGGGGTGGGGCCGCATCGGCCAGGGCATCTTTGGCGGCGGCCACCTGCAGCTGGGCGGGCAGCGTGATGCCGTTCTTGGCGGCCACGATTTCGGCCAGGATGGACAGGGCGATCTCGGCCGGCGTCTTGCTGCCGATGTAGAGGCCCGCCGGGCCGCGCAGGCGCGCGGTTTCTTCGGCGCTGAGGCCGAAATGGGCCTGCAGGCGTTCGCGGCGACGCTGGTTGTTCAGGCGCGAGCCAAGGGCCCCCACATAGAAGGCCGAGGTCTGCAGTGCGTCCATCAGCGCGAGGTCGTCGAGCTTGGGGTCGTGGGTCAGCGCAACCACGGCGGTGCGGGCATCGGGACGCAGGGCCTGCACGGCGTCATCGGGCATGTCGGTCACAAAACGCACGCCATCTAGCTGCCAGGTCTCGCGCTGCTCGGGGCGGGGGTCGCACACCGTGATGTCAAAGCCCAGGCCCAGGGCGGTGGCGCACAGGTACTGCGACAGGTCACCCGCACCGATGACCAGCAGGCGATAGCGCGGGCCCACGATGGTGCGCAGCTGTTGCGCGTCGAGGGTGGGCAGGGCATCTTGCGGGGCGGGCTGCAGGGTCACCGCGCCATTGGCGAGATCCAGCACGCGTTCGGTGACCTGCCGTGCTTGCAGTGCGGTGAGCAGCTCGTCGAGGCGGCTGACCGGGCCCAGCGGCTCCAGCACGAGCTCGATGGTGCCGCCACAGGGCAGGCCGAAGCGGTGGGCCGTGTCGGCGTCGATGCCGTAGCGCAGCACAGTGGGCCGCCCGTCCGGGCAGAGGGCGGTGGGGCCGCCCTGGCGCAGGTGGGCGATGAGGTCGTCCTCGATGCAGCCGCCCGACACGGAGCCGACGGTGCGCCCCCCGCTGTCGATGACCATCATCGCGCCGGGTGGGCGCGGGGAGGAGCCCCAGGTGCGCGCCACGGTGACCAGCACCGGCTGTCGGCCCTGGTCCAACCACGCCAGACTGGTCTTGAGAACCCGCCAATCGATGTCGTCCATGGTGTGACGGCCTCCCGTTTGCGCACAAGGTTGGAACCCTAACGGCTTGGCGCAGGAGGCACCACTGGGGGGCGCTAAACCCTGTCGATATCAGGGATATGCAGGCGGTCGCTGTCGTGGGGGGGGGGGGCTGACCGCCCTCTAGCCGTCGTCTCAGCGGGCGGCGTCTTGCGATTCCATGTGCAACAGGGCCTGCTCCAGCGGTGCGAGCTGATCGAGCGCATGGTCAATCCGCAAGGCGGTGAACTGCGCGCGGGCCTCGGTGAGGTGTCGTCGGGCGCACTGCGTGTCGCCCTGGGCCAGGCAGGTGAAGGCCAGGCACATGTGGCCGTCGGGCACGTACTCGGGCAGCACGCGTTGCTGGATCAGGGCTTGGCCGGCCTGGTGCAGGGTGTCCAGGTCGCGAAAGCGCATGGCCAGCAGGGCCTGAATGCGCACGGCGATCAGACGTTTGACGGCGTTGCCCTGGCTGTGGGCTTCGCGCACACATTGCTGTGCCAAGGCGAGCGCCTGCGCCGGCGCATCTTGTTCATAGATGAGTTGCACCGCTTCGCTCAGCGTGGCACCACTGCAAGGAGGGGCGGCCTGCACGAAGGCCTCAAACACCCGGTGTGTGGATGACGAGGGTGCGTCCGCATCGGGCCCATCGGGCATCCAGGCGGCATGGGCGCTGCCCAGACACGCGAGCAGGGCCAGAGCCCAGCTGCGGCGGCGGAGTGGGGAAGGACGCGGCATGGCACCTCCTGCATACGCATCGCACCCGGATGCGTTGCCCTCAGCTTGCCATTGCGGCCCGCGCTCGCACAAGCCCCCCTTGTGGCGGAAACTGCGAAATCGTGGCGCTATTTCTGAAAGCGTGGTGTCACGCAGGATCTGCCAACATGCGGGTTTCGCACTTCTTTTCGGCTTCATGCACCGCCACCCCCTCGCCCTGTTGTCCAGCCTCTACGCCGCCCAGGGCCTGCCCTTCGGTTTTTTCACGCTGGCGCTGCCGGTGCTGATGCGTGAGGCGGGCTGGTCGCTGACGGCCATCGGCCTGCTGCAGTTGCTGGCCTTGCCCTGGCTGCTGAAGTTCCTGTGGGCGCCTTGGGTGGACCACCATGGCGCGCGTCGCACCTGGTTGCTGGGGCTGCAGGGCGGTTCGGTGGTGGCGGCGCTGACGCTGGCCTGGCTGGACCTGGGCAGCGCGAGCCGTGGGCTGTTGCTGGCGGTGCTGGTGTTCAACCTGCTGGCCGCCACGCAGGACATCGTGACCGATGGCCTGGCGGTGCGCGTGTTGGCGGCCCGTGAGCGCGGGCTGGCCAATGCCATCCAGGTGGGGGCGTATCGCCTGGGGATGATCCTGGGCGGGGGCGGCTTGCTGTGGCTGTGGGCGCGCACCAATGGCAGCACGGTCTTTGCCGTGATGGCGGCCTTGCTGGCGCTGAGCACCTGGCCCGTGTGGCAGATGCGCGAGCCGACGCGTGGGGCGGGCGATGACGACAGCGCCAGTCGCCCGCGTCCGACCCCGGGTCAGCTGGCACTGGGGTGGTGGCACCGGGCCTTGGCCCCGGGGATGTTGACCTTTGCCGCGCTGGTGTTTTGCTTTCGCTTTGGCGACCAGATGGTCAGCAGCCTGATCACGCCCTTTGTGAGCGACCAGGGCGCCAGCAAGGAGACCATTGCGCTGATGAAGGGGGCGGTGGGTTCGGGCGCCAGCCTGTTGGGCGCGCTGCTCGGCGGGGCCTTGATGGTGCGCGTGAGCCGTCGCACGGCCATGCTCTGTACGGGCCTGGGCCAGTCGCTGACTTTCGGGCTGTACATTGCCGCCGCGCTGGGCTGGGGCGGCATGCCGCTGCTGTGGTGGGCCACCGTGGCCGAAGGCGTGGTCGGCACGATGGCGACGGTGGCGCTGTTCGCGCTGATGATGGACGCCTCCGACCCCGGCCATGCGGGCACGGACTTCACCTTGCTGGCCAGCGTGGTGGTGGGGGTGGGCAGCCTGGGCGCCATCGCCGGCGGGGTGGTGGGCGATGCGTGGGGCTATGTCTGGGCTTTTGGTATTGGCACGGTGCTGTCGGCGCTGGGCTGTGTCGCCATGGTGACCTGGCTGGACCGTCGCCCCACCCACGCGCGGGTGGCGCAAGCCTGGCGCTGAGGCGCAAAAAAGGGGCGCCGTAGCGCCCCTGTGTGCATCACGCCTGGGCGCTTAGCCGCAGCTGCCGATGGCGCCGCAGTTGGCGCACTTCATGCAGCCGTCCACCTTGTGCATTTCGTGCGCGCCGCACTCGGGGCACTTCTTGCCCGAGTTGGGCACGGCGTTGCCATTGCTGGCGCCTGGGGCTGGGGCGCTGTAGTCGGTGGGCTGCAGGTGGTGGCCCAGTTCTTCATCGCGGCGCGCCAGGCGGGTGGCCAATTGCAGGGCCGGGACCTGGTTGCCCTCGGCGTCCAGGAAGCCACGCTTGGCCAGGATCTGCTGCAGCGCAAAGCCGATGGCGGCCACGTCGGAGTCATGGAAACGCGGCGCCACGGTGCCGTCGGCGCGCTCGATCATGCCAAAGCGCACGGGGCCCTTGTCCCACACCACCTTGCGCATCGAGGCCACGGCCTTGGCGACCGAACCACCAGACTGGCCCACCATCGACAACAGGCGCATGCTCGACGTGATCCATTGCTGGCCGTCAGACGTCTGGCCGCCGGGGATGAAGAACTCGATCGGGCGCTCGATGGTGACGTCCTTGCCGTCGATCGTGCCCTGCACGCGCAGGAAGTTGACGGTGACGTAGACGGCCTGCTTGCCCTCGAACGTCATGTACTCGACCTTGGAGGTGATGCCTTCCAGGTCGCCCATCGGGCGCGAGTCGAACTGCTTGCGCAGCGGATCGTCGTCGTTGCGGCCGGTGCCGCTCGGGGCGGTGCTGGCGGCCGGTGCGGCTGCGGGTGTGTCCACCGACAGCACGGCGCCCAGGGTGGCGTTGGGGCGGTAGGTGGTGATGCCCTTCAGGCCCATGCGGTAGGCCTGCAGGTACAGGTCGGCAAAGTCGGCGAAGGGGTAGTCAGCCGGGACGTTGATGGTCTTGGAGATGGCCGCGTCGATGAAGGGGGCCACGGCCGCCACCATTTCCACGTGGGAGATGGCCGACATGCTCTGCGCCGACACGAAGGCTTCCGGCAGGGCATCGGCCTTGCCGCCCATGCTCAGGTAGACGCGGTAGGCGTGGTCTTCCACGGCATAGATGCGGCTGGTGCCGTCAGGCATGCGCTTCTTGCGGTTGTAGGTCCACGAGAACGCGGGCTCGATGCCGTTGGTGGCGTTGTCGGCAAAGGCCAGCGTGATGGTGCCGGTGGGCGCGATCGACAGCAGGTGCGAGTTGCGCAGGCCGTGCTTGCGGATCTCCTTGCGCAGCTTCTCGGGCAGGCGCTTGGCGAACAGGCCGGTGTTGAGGTACTGGTCGGCGTTGAACAGCGGGAAGGGGCCGCGTTCCTTGGCCAGCTCGACCGAGGCGCTGTAGGAGGCATCGCGCAACACCGCCGAAATCTTCGAGGCCATCTCACGGCCCTCGGGGCTGTCATAGCGCAGGCCCAGCATCACCAGGGCGTCGCCTAGACCCAGGAAGCCCAAGCCGATGCGGCGCTTGGCGGCCGATTCGGTGCCCTGCTCTTTCAGCGGCCACACGGTGGCGTCCAGCACGTTGTCGAGCATGCGCACGGCCACGGCAATGCCCTGCTCAAAGCTGGCGAAGTCGAAGCGGGCGTCGGGTTGGAAGGGGTTGCGGACGTGGCTGACCAGGTTGATCGAGCCCAGGTCGCAGCAGCCGTAGGCGGGCAGCGCCTGCTCACCGCAAGGGTTGGTCGCTTCGATGGTTTCGCAGTAGGCGAGGTTGTTTTCCTCGTTGATGCGGTCCAGGAACAGCACGCCCGGTTCGGCGAAGTCGTAGGTCGACTTCATGATGGTGTCCCACAGGTGGCTGGCCTTGACCACCTTGTAGACCCACAGGCCGTCGTCACGCTGGTAGGTGTTGGGGACTTCGGGGTGGGGTTGGGCGGTGTGCACCAACTCCCAGTCGGCGTCGGCGGCCAGCGCCTCCATGAAGCCCGCGACGATGCCCACCGACACGTTGAAGTTGTTCAAGGTGCCGGGCGTGCGCTTGGCGACGATGAAGTCCTCGATGTCGGGGTGCGAGACGTTGAGCACGCCCATCTGGGCGCCACGGCGGGCACCGGCCGACTCGACCGTCTGGCAGACCTGGTCGAACACCTTCATGAAGCTCACCGGGCCCGAGGCGCGCGAGTTGGTCTTCTTCACCCAACCGCCCTTGGGACGGATGGCGCTGAAGTTGTAACCGACGCCTCCGCCACGGCGCATGGTTTCGGCGGCCTGCGAGGCGGCGTCCATGATGCCGATCTGGCCGTCGGAGCCGATCATGGCGTCGCCCACGGGCTGCACGAAGCAGTTGATCAGGGTGGCGGCGGTGTCGGCCAGGCCGGCGGCGGCGTTGATGCGTCCACCCATCACCACGCCCAGGTCACGCTGGGCGGTGTAGAAGGTTTCGGCCCATTGTTGCTGGGCTTCGGGGGTCTTTTCGATGGTCGACAGGCCCTGGGCCACGCGGCGGCGCACGTCGTCGATCGAGGTTTCACCGGGCTCGGCGTACTTCTCCAGCAGGACGTCGATGGAGGCCTCTTGAGGCGGGAGCGCGAGATCGGTGGTGTGGGTCATGGCAGACAAATGAGAGAGGTTGAACGAGCCCCGGTATGCGGGCGCGAAAGGGCGCGGCGGCACAGGGCGAGCTCGACTGTAGTACGTTGGAAGGATTGGATTTTGCGCCGTCGCAAGATTCGTGGGACGGGCAAGTCGCAGTCAGGTCGACAGTATGCCTGCCCGCCGCCAGGGGTGCAGATTGGCGTGTTTTGACCCCCAAGCGGACCCTGTGAGGGCGGCGGGTGGCCGCAGGAGGTTGTGGGCGGCGACACTGCCAGCCACACAGGGAGCCGCACACGATGTCTGAACCGTTTCGCAAGCGCTGGGGGCTGTTTCCCAACCCCGGGGTGGCCCGCACCATTGCCGCGCTGGACGCACGCCAGGATTGCCAACGCATCGTGCGCCTGATGGGCCAGTACGACATGGCCTGGGACATGCAGCGTGCGCTGGAGCTGGCGCTGTTCTACACCTATGGCAGCGACAGCGTCTCCACCCTGCTGAACCGCACGGGGGAATTTCGCGAACATGGCCAAAAGCGCTACGACGACACCCGCTTGCTGATCGGGCACTTTCTGGAGGCAGGCTGGGACAGCGAGGCGGGCGCGCAGGCGCTGGATCGCATCAACCGCACGCACGCGCACTACCGCATCCCCAACGAAGACTATCTCTTCGTGCTGTGGACCTTCATCGAGTTTCCGCTGCGCTGGAGCAAGGTGTACGCCCGCCGGCCCATGACCGCGCATGAGCGCGAGGCGGGCTTCAACTTCTGGGTGGAGATCGGGCGGCGCATGGGCCTGAGCGACATCCCGCCGACCCGGGCCGCCTTCGATGCCTTCATCGAGGGCTACAAGCAGCGTCATTTCAAACCGTGCGAAGCGAGCGCCCAGGTGGCGCAGGACACCCTGCGAGTGGGACAGGCCTGGTTGCCCTGGCCACTCAAGGGCCTGGTGGCGCCCGTGGTCTACAGCCTGTTTGACGATGACGCGCTGTTCTTGGCCGCCGTGGGTGCGCGCAAGCCACCCCGCTGGTTCGCCGCCCTGGTGCGTGGGGGCCTGCGCACGCATGGCTGGCTGCGCCGCGGCACCCGCCTGGGCGCCTACCCGCTGCGCCTGGCTGACACGCCCAACCGCAGCTACCCCGGCAACCGCTACACCATCGAGCAGCTCAAGCCGGTGCACCTGCAGCGGGTGGAGGGCGAGGCCCCCTGCGGCACACCCGGCGACGCCGAGTCTGCGGTGGCGCCGGCCGGCCGCTGCCCGCACGCCTGGCGCTGACTTACTTGGCCGAGGTCTTCATCAGGCTGTCCTTGAGCTGCTTCATCTTTTCCTGCAGCGGCGGATAAGGACCATAGCGGTGCTGGTCGGCCGAGGCGCCGTCCACATAGGGCGGGAAGGCGGCGTCCACCGGTTTGTTCCAGCGCGCCGGGAAGTCGCGCTCGGTGTGGGCCTTGAGGGGGCGGGCGTGGCTCAGCACGAAGGCGGCCACGTCATAGGCCTCGTCATCGCTCAACTGGGGCTGGTCGTGGGTGGTGCCCAGCGGCATGTTGGCCTTGATGAAGGCCGAAGCGGTCAGCAGACGGTTCATGCCGGCGCCGTGGTTGAAGGTGTCCTTGCCCCACAGCGGCGGGAAGGTGTAGCCCGTGGCACTGCCGGGTGCGCCCGCACGGATGCCGGCGCCGTTGACCCCGTGGCAGGCCGAACACTTGGCTTGATAGGTCTGGCCCCCGGCCACCGTGTCTGCACGGCGGTTGGGCGCCTTGAACGGGGGCAGGCCCTGCCCTTCGACCTTGGCGCCCACCGGCACATCTTTGGACAGGAAGTGCATGTAGGTCACAAAGGCCTTCATCTCCTTGCTGTCGAACGGCAGCGCCTTGCCGGACATGCTGCGCTCCATGCAGCCGTTCACCCGCTCTTCCAGCGTGCTGATGCCGTCTTCACGGCCACGGTATTGCGGGAAGGTGGCGTGTGCGCCGACCCAGGGAATCGCGAACTTCTTGGTGCCTGAGGCCTCATGGCACGACGCGCAGGCCAGGTTGTTGCCGGCATAGCGCATTTTCGGGTTTTTGACTTCCGGGCCGATGTACGCAAAAGTACGGTCGGTCAGCTCTTTGCCATATCGCACGGCCTGACCATAGGCGTCGTCCGGCAGGCGCGAGACGTCATAGGCCTCGGCGGGGCCGATGCGGAAGGTGGTCGGGGCGGACGGCTTGTTGGCCGGGGCGACGGGTTGGGCGTGCAGGCCACCGGCGGCAGCGAGCAAAACCCAGGGGAGCAATCGAGATGTCATGGCGTCTCCAACGGAAAGAGCAAACGAGCTACCTTCAGCATACCCTGGTGGGTATGTGGATGCAAGTGCTCGGATCGCGGTTCCATGTAGGGAATACCCATGGTGAACCGTTGGCACTGCCACAGTGTGAAAAACGTCATGGCCAGCCTAGCGCGGCCCACCGATCGACTGGTTCACGGCATCGTTGATCGTGGACTGCAGGTTCATGTTGCGCAGCAGGGCGGCACCGTTGGTGGTGGCCTGGATCACGGTCTCCGTGCGGATGGTCTGGTTGTTGAGGGTGTTTTGAATGTAGGTGGCCAGCGGCAGGGTCAGGGCGCCGGTGTCCACGGTGTTGCCCGGGCCGTTTTGCACCACCTTTTGCTGCGCGCTCAGCTGCCGGGCCAGCTCCGCGAACTGCACCTGGGCCAGTTTGTCCAGGCCGTTGGTCTGGAACGAGGTGGTGGTCACCAGCTGGTCGTTGATGTAGACGGCCCGGCTGATGCCGAAGGAGACGAACAGCCCGGAGCCCAGGTCGAAGCCGCCGCGCAGTTTCGACAGCTTCTGATCGCCCACGGCCCACCAGATGGGGCGCGGGTCCGCCAGTGGGTTTGAGGTCTCCTGAGCCTGGCTCAGACCGCCGATCCACAGGCTGCCCAGGCTGAGCAGGACACCGCACCAGCCTGTCCGGATGCCGGTGGCGTGAGGGGGCGTCCTCATCAGAAGTCTCCCGGGCCATGCTTGGGCAGCGTGATGCCCATCAGCCCATCGCGGCTGACGCCAGCCGTCAGCGGTGCGGTCGGGACCGCAGCCCAGTCGCTGCGCTGGTTGAACCGGGCGGTGCGCATGTGGCTGTGGATGACGAACAGCAGGCGGTTGGGCCAATGCGCCTCGAAGGCCTCGCGTGACAGGCTGCGTGTGCCGTTGGCCGGATCGCCGATCAGCACGCGATCGCCCCGCAGGCCCTTGATCACCACAAAGTGCATGTAGCCGTTTTCGTTGATCAGCACGATGGCCGGGGTGCGGGCCTCCAGCAACTTGTCCAGCGGCAACTCGAAGCCGTCGGCCACGAAGCCGCGTGATTGCAGGAATTGCTTCATGTCGAGCAGCGAAAATCCTTCACGCTGGATCTTGGCCTGATCGCCCGCCTGGTACATCTGCATGAACACCTCGCTCTCGGTGACCGGGTGGCCATAGTGGTGGGTCAGCAAGGTGGCCAGCGCCGCAGAGCCGCAACTGAAGTCGTACTGCTGTCGCAGCGTGCCCGCCATGCGGGACTGTTTGAGGCTGGTCAAGGGCAGGTTCACGTCACCCTGTCCCAGCGAGGGCAGGTAGGCCCGGGGTGCCTGGCCCCAGGCTGGGCTGCTCAGCATCAGGGCCAGCGACAGCGGGATCAGCAACGTGCGCATGGCGGGCTCCGCTCAGTTCATTTGCAGTTGCACGATCACGGCGTTCTGAATGAGCACATTGGCCCCGGTGTTCTGGATCACGAGCGGGATGCCGTTCAGGTTGGCAAACGAGCCCGCACTGATGGCATTGCTGCCGGTGACCACGTGGTCGGCCGTGTTGCCCGCGGTGGTGCCGAGCAGCTTGATGTTGCTGCTCACCCACTCGCTGCCGCCGCGCATGCCAGCCAGGGCTTGCGTGGCCACCGGCTGGGCGAACGTGCTGCGTGCTGCCCCGGCGTCCGGGATGGGAAGGCTCGCGGTTTGAGCCAGTGCGTGTGCAGGCAGCAACGAGGTGAGCAACGCCAGACGCGCCAGCCTGCGGATGTGAATCGGCTTCATCGTGACTCCCAAATTTTTTGTGTGATGGTGATGCACCGTCGGCATCGAACCGATGGAGCCGCAGTGGCCCCAGGTCGATGCCGAGCTCACAGGGCTATCACGGTGTCGAGCGACCCACGCCCAGGTTGGCCTGCACGTTCACGCTTTGCTGGACCAGGGACGACAGTCCGCTGTTCTGGCTGGCGATCATGATGCCGGCGGCCGATTGGCCCACACTGGTCATGGTGTTGGCCAGGCTGAATGTGCCCGCATTGACCGTGTTGGTGCCGCCTGCGCCCGCTGTGCCTCCCGTGGCGTTGCCCCCGGTGCCGGCGTTGGCCGTGTTGGTGCCGCCATTGCCCGCACCGCCGGTGCCACCCGAGCCATTGCCGCCAGTCCCACCGGCACCGCCGGTGTTGTTGCCATTGCTGCCACCTGTCGTGGAGGCATTGCCGTTGGCGGCTGAGCCGCCTGCGCCGCCCGCACCGGCCCCGGCCGTGTGCGTGCCGCTGGCCCCCGTACCGGTCTGTGCACCGCCTGCGCCACCCGCTCCGCCAGCACCCGTGGTGCCGCCATAGGACGTGGCGGTGCCGCTGTCGTTGGGAGCGGTGCTGTCGGCATTGGCGCTGCCCGTGCGGCCGCCGCGTCCGGTGTCAGCGGTGGCGCTGCTGCCGGTGTCGCTGCTGTTGGCGTCGCCACCTCGGCCACGGCCACCGTTGCCGCCGTCGACGGCCCCGTTGCGGGCGCTGCCACTGCGAACGTTGCCGTTGGAGGCGTCACCTCCGTTGCCGCCAGAGGCGCCATCGCCAGCCTCGCCCTCGCCGCCGACGCCTCGGCCTCTGGCCCAGGCGTCACCCCCGTCGCCGGCGTTGCCACTGCGTGCATTGCCACCTGCAGCCGAGCCGTGGTTCATCGCGCTGTTGCCCAGGCCGGAGATGGTGTTGCCGGTGACGGTGCCCCTGAGGGTGCTGTGGGCGGTGATGGTGGTCACGTTGAAGGCATTGTCAAACGTGCCGGTGGAGCCGTTGTTGAGGGCGGCTGAGCGCTCGCCCGTGGCACGTGCCGCACCCGAGTGCTTGTTGGTGCTGCTGTCGGAATTGTTGGAGTCTCGTGTGACGGTCCGGGTGTCGGTGTTGTTGGAGTCTCGCGTCACCGTTCGGGTGCGTGCACTGTTGTCGGTGTTGTTGGAATCTCGGGTGATGGTCCGCGTGTCGGTGGTGGTGTTGGTATCGGTATTGTTGGAGTCTCGCGTGACCGTGCGGGTGCGCGCGCTGTTGTCCGTGTTGTTGGAGTCCCGGGTGACGGTCCGCGTGCGTGCGCTGTTGTCGGTGTTGGTGGTGGTGTTCGTGTTGTTGGAGTCGCGTGTCACGGTTCTGGTGGTTGTGCTGCTGTCGGTGTTGTTGGACTTGCTGGTCACGCTCTTGGTGCTGCTGTCGGTCACCGTGCTGGTGTTGGCGGTGCCATCGCCGTCGCCCGTGGTCTGGCCAATGTCGCCGCTGGCGGCAAGCGCGGCGCCGCTCAGCATCAGCGTGATGGCCGAAGCCAGAAGTGTCTTTTTCATAGAGCCTCCGAAAGTTGATTGCGTTGATGTGACAAACAGACTTCACGTGAAGTGCGTGACCGCACCGAGGCAACCCCACTGCACGCAACGTGCCAACTGGTTCACGAACGCAACCAGATCGGTCCGGCCCGCAGCGCGGGGTGGGTGCGCACAGTGGCGCCTCGTCCTTGCAGGTCGTGCCGCGGCCGCCCCGCCCGGTCAAACTGTCACATCCATGTGACTGGCCTGGGGCGACAGTTGGTGACGACAGGCCGTGCTCGCCCTCTGCCATCTGCCACGACGCGCGGGTTGTCACCTGCCTCAGAGGTGTGACAGCCGCTTTCCCCCCGGTGGGGGAAGAGCGGTGCGCACGCCTCTGAACGGCCGGTGGAGCGCGTCTCAGGCTTGAGACATTCGGACATCCCCGGCACGATTTGTTGCGCGCGCTTACATTTTTTCACTTGCCTGTCGTGGCGCGCCTTGCCTATGCTGCGGTGCATTAATCGATGGTCATGGCAGTACGACCACGCCTACACAGGGATGTCAGCCATGAACCAGAAAGCCCGCCCAGGGGGGCGTACGGTGCTTGCCGGCGCTCTGCTGGCCATGCCGACGCTGGGCGCTCACGCGCAGAATGCTGCCGTTGCGAACGAGCCCACGCTGGCGAGCCCACGGGTGCTGCAACAGCAGCTCGACGCGCAGGACCGGGAGATTCAGCGTCTCAAGCAAGCCGTGGCCGAGCAAGAAGCGCGTCAGCGAGCCTTGCGCCAGACCTTGCAGCGTGCCCTGGGCCAGGAGGTGGCGCCGGCCCAGGGCACGGTGGCCGAAAGCGAGTCACGACCGGTCCGGGTGGGCGTGGCCCCCAGTGTCGAGCCTCAGCCGCCCGCCATGGCCAACCTGTTCGAGCAGCCTGGCATCCTGACGCCACGCAATCAGCTGGTGCTGGAGCCCTCTGTTCAGTACGCGTACTCGTCGAGCAACCGCGTGGCCCTGGTGGGCTACACCATCATCCCGGCCTTGTTGATCGGCCTGATTGACGTGCGGGAAATCAAGCGCAACACGCTCACCGGGGCCGTGACGGCACGCTATGGCCTGACCAGCCGCTTCGAGGTCGAGGGCAAGGTGCCCTATGTCTACCGCAGTGACTCGACCATAAGCCGGGAGTACGCCCTGGGCGCGGCGTCAGACAAGGTGTTCGGTGCCCACGGCAAGGCACTGGGCGACATCGAGATGGCGGCCCGCTACCAGCTCACCGATGGCTCGGACACGCGCCCCTACCTCATTGGGGGCCTGCGGTTCAAGGCCCGCACGGGCAAGGATCCGTTCGATGTGGAGACGGACTGCATCACGCGCTGCGACGGGCCCGATGCGGGCACGGGTCTGCCTCTGAGCTTGCCCACGGGCTCGGGCTTTTACTCCTTGCAGCCCTCGCTGACGTGGTTGTTGCCGTCCGACCCGGCGGTGTTCTTCGGGGGCATCAGCTACACGCACAATTTCAAGCGCAGCAACATCAGCCGCCTGGTGCGGGCGGGACAGCGGGAGTTCATCGGCACGGTCGAGCCGGGTGGGGTGATCGGCCTGAACTTCGGCATGGGCCTGGCGCTCAACGAGCGCGCGTCTTTCAGCATGGGCGTGGAGCTGAACTCGGTGGGCCGTACCAAGCAGAACGGCCAGGTGGTGGCCGGCTCCGTGCGCACGCAACTGGCCAGCCTGTTGATGGGTTACTCGTACCGCTACAACGACAAGACGTCGTTCAACGTGTCGGTGGGCGCAGGCCTGACGCGTGACACCCCGGATCTCAGCATCAATTTCAGGATGCCGCGCTCCTTTTGAGGGTTCAGCATGACGCCGCAAAAAGTTCTGTGCCTCAGCCGCGGGGCCAGTGTGGCGGCGCTCGCGGAGCAGTTGCGGGCGCAGGACTGGCTGGTCCTGTCCGCAGATGACCTGGGTGAAGCTCAGCGCACCTTGTCGAAAGAGCATGTCCTGGTCGGGCTTTTGTGTCTGTGGGAGTGCGCCCCGCTGGAGCTCGACCGGGTCGAGCAGTGTCTGCGCGAGCTGCCACTGGAGTGGGTGGGCCTGGTGCCGGCAGAGGCGCTGACCTCGCCCGACCTGTGTCGCTTGCTGTTGGACCATGTGTTTGACCACCACACGCACCCGGTGGACTGGCAGGGTTTGAGCGTGACGCTGCGACATGCCCTGTGCCGCGCGGAGTTGCGCAGGCGGGCCGCGCACCTTCAGTGCGATGTCAAGCGCACGGGCATGGGCATGGCTGGGCATAGCCCGGCCATGAACCGCTTGCGTCAGCAGATCCGCAAGGTGGCGGCGACCGATGCACCGGTGCTCATCGGCGGGGAGAGCGGCAGCGGCAAGGAGCTGACGGCCCAGGCCATCCACCAGAGCTCGCGGCGCGCGGAACAACCTTTTGTGGCGGTCAACTGTGGAGCGATTGCGCCCACCTTGATCCAGTCAGAGCTGTTCGGCCACGAGCGTGGCGCCTTCACCGGGGCGACGGCGGCCCGTCAAGGCCTGATCGAGGCGGCCAACGGGGGAACCGTCTTCTTGGATGAAATCGCCGACCTGCCCCTGGAGTTGCAGACCAACTTGCTGCGCTTTTTGCAGGAGCACACCATCCAGCGTGTGGGGGCGACGCGCTGCTTGGGTGTGGATGTGCGCGTGATCGCGGCCTCGCACGTGGACCTCTCACAGGCCGTGGCGGCGGGCCGTTTTCGGGAAGACCTGTTCTATCGGCTCAACGTCTTGCCGATCGTCGTGCCGAGTCTGCGCGAGCGCACCGCCGACATCCCCATCTTGGCGCAGCATTTTTTGCACCAATGCCTGCAGCAGGGGCACTCACGGCGGGTCGCCGGCTTCAGCGTCGAGGCCCGCGCGGCCCTGCTGGCGCACACCTGGCCGGGCAATGTGCGCGAGCTGGCCAACCGGGTGCAACGCGCTGTGGTGATGAGCGAGCAGCGTCTGATTTCGCCCGCTGACCTTGGGTTGGACACGCCGTGCGCCCCGGCGGCCGTGGGGCTGGATGCCGCGCGCTTGCAGGCCGAGCGGGAGGCCATCGCCCTGACCCTGGGGCGGATGGCGCACAACGTGACCCGCGCGGCACGCGAATTGGGTGTCTCGCGCATGACGCTGTACCGCTTGATGGACAAGCACGGCCTGCAGGCGCGGGCTGACTGAGGGGCGCGTTGGTGATCCAATAGAGCCCATGAGCCTCACCACCCTGCACACCGCATCTTGCGGTTTCGAGTCGGCCCGCCAGGTGGGCGTGCTGCCCAACGACCACCCCAGTCATCGCCTGCATGGCCACAGTTTCGTGGCCCGCATCCGGGCGGCTTTGCCGGACGCGTGGGCGCCGTTTCCGGGTGCGGAGGTGAGCGCACTGAGTCAGCAACTGCAGGCCTGCACCGCGCCGCTGGACTACCGCTTGCTCAACGACGTGCTGCCCTTGCCGACCGACGAGAACCTGGCGCGCTGGTTGCGCGACCGGCTGGACGTGCCGGGGCTGGAGCAGGTGGGCATCCAGAGCACGGCCGACCAGGGCGTGGACCTGGACCGCCATGATCAGGCACATGTCTGGCGGCGCTACCGTTTTCAGTCGGCCCACAAGCTGCCCAACGTGCCCTTGGGACACAAGTGCGGGCGCTTGCATGGTCATGGTTTCGAGGTCATCTTGCATGCCAACCAGGACGCAGGCGGGCGCGACATCAGCATCGACTACGACCACCTCGACGAGGTCTGGGCACCCTTTCACTACCAGCTGCACCAGCGCTACCTCAACGCCATTGAGGGCCTGGACAACCCGACCAGCGAGGTGATCGCGGGCTGGTTGTGGGACCGCCTCAAGGGCGTGCTGCCCGAACTGTCGTGGGTGACGGTGTACGAAACCGGTTCGTGTGGCGCCAACTTCAACGGCACGGATTACCGCATCTGGAAGGAAATGACGCTGGACAGCGCCCTGTTCCTGCGCCACGCGCCCAGCGATGACTCGCTCAGCCACATCCACGGCCACACCTACACGCTGCGCCTGCACCTGTCGGCGCCGCTGGACACGGTGATGGGCTGGACGGTGGACTTCGGGGATGTGAAGGACCGCTTCAACCCCATCTTCAAGGCGCTGGACCACCACCCGCTGCACGAACTGCCCGGGCTGGACGATTGCGATACCGCCTCGCTGTCGCACTGGATTTTGGCGCAGGCGCGCAAGGTGCTGCCTCAGGTGGACCGGGTGGACCTGTACGAGACGCGGGGCAGTGGCGCGATCGCGCTGCTCGGCCACGAAGGGCCAGCCTTGCCGATCTGAGGGGGGCGCCGCCGGGGCGGGGCTTGACGCTGTGTTGGCTCAGGGGCGATGCATCGGGGCGCGTCGCGCCTTGCGGCCCCACACACTGCCTTGCACCAGCAAGAGTGAAGCGGCCAGCGCCAGAACGCCGTGTGCCGGCCGCGCGCTGAGCAAGCTCCACAGGCCCAGCAGCGCCATCAGGGCGCAGGCCAAGGTGGTGACCTGGCGCAGGCGTTGCCGCAGCGACAAGGGGTGAGGTCGGGTGCCGTCCATCGTGCCTCCTGATCCGTCGTGGGCCACAGGAGCGCGACCCAGAAGGTCTTTGTATGACCGATGGGCGTGTAACGCAAGTCGGTATCGACCCTATTCGGTGAACAGCTTGTACAGCCCCTTGAAGGTCAGCAGGTGACCGGGGTTGCTGGTTTCGTTGAGCAGGCCGGCGATGCGTCGGCGGATCGCGGCGCTGCGGTTGGCACGCCAGATCACCAGATCGGCCAGCCAGGGCTGGCGGTTGACCCAGTTGGCCTTGCGGTACATCTGGTAGCGCGGCTGCAGGGCGCGCAGCTGGGCTTCGTAGTGGGTGCGCACCTGGGCGTCGTCCCATGGTTGCTGTCGACCCGCGATGAGGGCCCGCGCAGCCAGCATGCCGGTCTGCAGGGCCTTGCCGATGCCCTCGCCGGTGAACGAGTAGGTGCTACCCGCCGCCTCGCCGCACACCAGCAGGCCGGGGCGACTGAAACGGGCGCCCTCCAGGCTGAAGCGCAGCGGGGCGCCTTTGAATTCGCCCAGCGGCGTGCCGCCCTGCACCAGTTCGCGCGCCACCGGGTGCACCTCGGTGAAGCGCTGGTAGATCTGGCGCAGGTTTTGGCTGCCCTTGGCGCGCCGGCCATCAGCGCCGTCCGTGAGGCCCACGCCGATGTTGAAGACGCCATCGCCGCAGGGGAAGATCCAGCCATAGCCCGGGCTGAGGGCGCGGTGCCAGACGATTTCCAGGCCCTGGATGCGGTCGGCCAGGCCCGGGTGGCGGATGTAGCCGCGCAGGCCGATGCCGCTGGGGGTCTGGCGTTCGGCCATGCTGGCGGCCAGCAGGGCCTGGGGCACGGCGCCGCTGGCCAGCAGCACCCAGGTGGCGCGGATGTTGCGCTGGGTGTCACCGTGCTGCACGCGGGCGCCGACCACCTGGCCGTCGCGCTCCAGCGGGGCTTGAAAGCGCATGGGCGCATGCATGCGGGCACCGGCTGCCACGGCGGCGCGGCAGACGATGTCGTCGAGCTGACGGCGCGGCAACACGGCCATCTCGCCGGGGACATCGAGCTGGCCACCACGGGGGCCGACACAGCGCACATGGCCCACCGCCTGGGCAGCCTGCATCACCTCGTCCAGCACCCCCAGTTCGCGCAGGGCCTGGTGGGCATCAGGGATGAGGCCATCGCCACAGATCTTGTCGCGCGGAAAGCTGTGCTGGTCGATCAGCACCACGTCGAAGCCGGCGCGGGCCAGGGTCAGGGCCGCGGCGCTGCCAGCGGGCCCGGCGCCGACGATCAGGACGTCACACGCGGCAGGGAGAAGGTCAATGGGCAGGTTCATGGTGCGCGCCAGTGTAGCGGCGGTGTGCGGCGCGGCCGTGACCCCTCGCTCACAGCGCCAGGGCGCCGGCATAGCCGGTCATTTCCAGATAGCCCCCGCCGACCACTGCGCCTTGGGCGTCGCGCAGCTCGCTCAGGCCTTCCCAGTAGATGCTGCCCGTGCTGCCGCGGCTGTCGAGCTCTTGCGCGTCCAGGCGGGCGCGCACCTGAAAGCGCCCCTCGGGCGTGTCCACCGTCCATTCGACCGGGTAGCGTGCGCCGCTGGCCGGACTTTGCCAGGTGCGGCCAGGCGTGAAGCGCACCTCAGGGTGGGTGAAGATGCGGGCCGGCTGGCCGGGCGAGCGCAGGCTGCCGCCGCTCCACAGCATGCTGCCGTCGCGCCGGCGCAGGCGGAAGGCGGTGAGCGCGCGGCCGTCCTGCAGGTTCATGCCGATCCAGTCCCAGCCGACGGCCTCGGGATGCATCAGGGATTCGCTCCACTCGTGGTCCAACCAGGCGCTGCCCTGCACGTTCAGCGTCTGGCCGTGTAGGCGCAGGCTGCCGTCCACCGCCAGATGCGGGTGCGAGTAGTAGTGGCTGGCCTGCTTGGGCTCGGGCCCCTTGCGCGAGAAGCCCGATTGTCCTTGCAGCAGCACCGGCTGGGTCTGCGTGAAGCGCAGGTCGAGCTGGAAGGCGCGTGCCGGGACGCGGCTGCGGTAAACGCTTCGGCTCACATCGCCGGTGCGGTGTAGCTGCCAGTCGCGCAGGGTGAGGTGGGTGTCCCCCTCGGCGGCCTCGGCCAGGCCCCAGCCCGCGCGGGCGATGCGCTGGTCGTGCAGCAGCTCCCCGCGCTGCAGATCGGTGACGGCCGCGTGCGCAAAGATCAGCTGGCGCGTGGCGAAGCGGCTGGCGCTGTGCGCGGCCACGTCCACCCGCGAGCGAAAGAAGGTGATCTGGAAGCCGTAGGTCTGCGCCGGCGATGAGGCCGAAGCGCGGCCTTGCAGCGAGCCGGTGAGGTACCACCACTCGGTGCGCGTGCCAGGGTGGGCGCCGTGGTCGTGCGGAAAGCGCAAGGGGTTGCCCAGGCGCACGAGGGCGCTTTGGTCACCGGGGGGTACCGGTTGCTTCAGGCTCACGGTTTGAGCCAGTACCAGTGCGGGCGTCAAACCCAGCCAAGGCAGGCCCACCGCCTGTTGCAGCCAGCGTCGGCGGGCAGCGGAGCTCAGCGTCATCAGGGGCGCAAGGTCGGGCACAGGCATCACCAGTCTTCCTTCACGGCCAGCACGGCATCGCGGCCCACAGCGGCGCGGCCCGCCAACAGCGCGGTCAGCGTGCCGGCCAGCACCACGCTGGCGCACAGGGCGGCCAGGCGCGGCCAGGGCAGCAGCAGGTCCATGGTCCAGTGGAAACTCTGCGGGTTGACGACGTGCACCAGCACCATGCTGACCGCGATGCCCAGCGCCAGGCCCAGCAAGGCGCCCACGCTGGTGAGCGCGGCGCCCTCGCCCGCCACAATGCCCAAAATCTGCCGCCGCGTGAAGCCCAGGTGGCCGAGCAGGCCGAACTCCTTGCGCCGCGCCAGCACCTGCGCCGAAAAGCTCGCCGCCACGCCGAACAGCCCAATGCCAATGGCCACAGCCTGCAACCAGTAGGTGACGGCGAAGCTGCGGTCGAAGATGCGCAGTGTGGTCTGGCGGATCTCGCGCGGTTCCGCGAATTCCAGCAGCGCGCCGTCCAGCCCTTGCGCGGCGGCCGTGGCGCGGATGGCCGCTTGCAGGTCGGCGGTGCGCGCCTCGGGGGCCAGGTGCAGGGCCAGGTCGTTCAGGCCGGTGTCGCCGGTCAGGCGCTGGTAGTCGGCCTCCCCGATCACGATGGCGCCTTGCTGGCGCGCGTAGTCGCGCCACACCGCGCGCACCCAGGCGGTCACCGGGGGCTGGCCGGCTTGCAGGGGCAGTTGCAAGGTGGTGCCAGGGCGGGCGTCGTACAGGTCCACCATGGCCTCGCTCACGTAGATGCTGACGAGGCCGGGGCGGGCGGGGATGGCATCGCTGACCAGGGGGAGGCTGCGGCCGGGGGCGTCATCGCCGGTGCCTTCACCGATGGGCCGGGCCAGCAAGGCGACGGCGGGTTGATCAGGGCGCAGGCTCAGGCTGCTGACGCGGATGCCGGTGGCGCGCTGCACGCCGGGCAAGGCGGCGATGGCGTTCAAGAAGCGGTGGTCCAGGTGCATGGCCTCGGCGCCGCTGCTCGATTTGGCCGTGCGCGCGTACAGGTCGGCGGGCAGCACCACGTCCAGCCATTGGGTGACCGAGCCCCGGAAGCTCGACACCATCACGGTGAGCGCCACCGACAGGCTCAGGCTGGCCACGACCCCGGCCATGGCCACAGTGGCCGTGTGGCGCATGCGCCGGGCGCGCTCCACCGACAGCATCAGCGCCGCATGGCGGGCCAGTGGCGCGCGTGGCCACAGGCTGAGCACCGCCCCCACCGCCCCGGGCACGCAGGCGATGCCGCCCACCAGCAGCGCCATCACGGCCAGGTAGGCAAACAGCGGCACACCGCCCACCGCGGGCAACTGGGTCAGCCCCACACCGACGACCAGCAACAGCGGTCCGAACCACTGCTGCGTGCGACCCGAGGGGGCATCGCCCAGGCCCTTGAGGGCCTGCGCCGGAGCCAGTTGCTGCGCAGCGCGCGCCGGCAGCAGCCCGCCCACGATGGCGGCGATCACGCCCAGCGCGCCATAGAGCAGCGCGGCCCAGGGCGACCATTGCAGACTCGGGGCGATGCCAGGGAAGTAGCCGCCGCCCAAGTCACCGGCCAGCAGCTTGAGCGCGGTGGCCGCCAGGCCCGTGCCCACGGCCAAGCCCAGCACCGAGCCCAGCAGGCCGATGGCCGCCGACTCCCACAACACCAGTTGCAGCCGTTCGCGCCCGCTCAGGCCCAGCACGCCCAGCAGCGCGAACTGCTGCTGGCGCTTGGCCACCGACAGCGCCAAGATGGAAAACACCAGAAACGCCCCGGTGAACAGCGCCACCAGGGCCAGTACCGTGAGGTTGACGCGGTAGGCGCGCGACACGTTGGAGACGCGCTGCGTGGCCGCATCGGCCGAGTCGGCGATCACGCCGGGGGGCAGGGCCAGAGCCCGCAGCAGCGCGTCGGGCTGGGCGCCCCCTTGCAGCTGCACATCCAGGCGGCTGAGCTGGCCGTGCAGGCCAAAGGTATCCTGTGCGCCGGCCAGGTCCATCACGCCGGTGGGGCCGCCGCCTGCGCTCACCGTGCCCACCACCCGCAGCGTCACCCAGCGCAGGCCGGCCTGCAGCGCGATGGTGTCACCCGCTTGCACGCCCAGCTGGCGCTGCGCGGCGGCGTTGAGCGAGATGCTCTCGGGCGCAAACAGGCTGAGGCGGTCGATGCCCGGCACCTCGGTGGCCAGGCGCGGCACCAGCAACGGGGTGAGCGGGCTGGCCACCAAGGGGTCCAGACCCAGTACGCGCAAGGACATGGGGGCCGTCTGGGTGGGTGACGACGCCGAGACGGTGGAGGTGTGGACCACTCTGGCCTGCGTCTGCAGCTCGATCACCGGGTTGGCAATCGCCACCTCGGGGCGCTGCGCGACCTGCGGGTACAGCGTTTCATCGAGCAGGCCGCGCGCCGCCCGCAGGCTCAGGTCAGCCTGACCATTGACCGAGCGCACCGCCGCGCTGAACTCGCTCAGCGCCGAGGCATTGATCAGGTGCACGGCAAAAGCCAGGGCCACGCCCAGCAACACCGCCAGCACCGCGGTGCTGTGGCGCAGGCCGTGGTGGCGCAGTTCCTGCCAGGAAAAGGTGCGCAGCAGCCGCCCCACGGGGGACGACAGCCGGGGCGCGCCCGCGTCAGGGCGCATCGTGCAGCCCCTCGCGGGTCAGGCGCAGCACCCGGTCGGCCCGGCTGGCGGCCGCCGCAGAGTGCGTCACCATCACGCAGGCGGCGCCGTGGGCGCGGGTCTCGGCCACCAGCGCGTCCATGATGGTGTCGGCGGTCTGCGGGTCGAGGTTGCCGGTGGGCTCGTCGGCCAGGATCAGGCTGGGGCGGTGGATCAGGGCGCGTGCAATCGCCACGCGCTGCAACTGTCCGCCCGAGAGCTGTTGCGGCAGGCGCTCACCCAAGCCGCTCAGCCCCACGGCGGCCAAGGCCGCCTCCACCCGCTGCGCATCGGGCGTGCCCAACAGCATCAAGGGCAGGGCCACGTTCTGCGCCACGCTCAGGTGCGGCAGCACATGAAAGGCCTGGAAGACGAAGCCCAGGTGCTGGCGCCGGAACAGCGCCTGCGCCGTCTCGTCCAGCGCAGTGATGTCGGTGTCGTGCACCCGCACCGTGCCGCCCGAGGGACTGTCCAGCCCCGCCAGGCAGTTCAAGAAGGTGGACTTGCCCACGCCCGACTCGCCCACGATGGCGACGAACTCGCCCGGGGCCACCGTCAGATCGACGTGGGAGAACACCGGCTCGGTGTCGTAACGCTTGCTCAGTTGATGGACATGCAGCATGGCCGCAGCATATCGGCAAGCGGCGACCCCACGAAAAAAAACGGGCCCCGCAGGACCCGTTCAACACGACAACAAGAGAAATCGACAGAGACAGAGTGAGTTCAGCGACTCACGGCGCATCAGTGCAGTTGCAGGGCGCCAGCGGCCTTGCCCTTGCCGGCGCGGGCAGGCGGGTTGCACAGGCCGCACACGAAGTTGCGACCGATTTCATGGGGGTGGGTGACGAAGTGGCCACTGCACTTGCTGCACTTGGTCATCGTCAACATGCCGTTGTCGATGAACTTGACCAGACGCCAGGCGCGGGTCACCGACAGCAGCGGCTCCAGGCCCTGGGTTTCGGTCTGTTCCAGGTAGAGCTGGTAGGCCTTGATCACGGCATCGATCTCGTCCATCTCGGAGACCTTGTTCAGGTACTCATGGATGTTGAGGAACAGGCTGGCGTGGATGTTGGGCTGCCAGGTCATGAACCAGTCGGTCGAGAAGGGCAACTGGCCCTTGGACGGCGACTTGCCGGCCACTTCCTTGTACAGGCGCAGCAGGCGCTCGTAGGACAGATCGGTCTCGGACTCCAACACCTGCAGGCGGGCACCCAGGTTGATCAGGGTGATGGCGCGGTCGATTTGCTTGACTTCGGTCAACAGGCTCTTGCTACGCATGGTGGGACTCCGGGGTGTTGGTCTGTCAGATCAGGATCAGGGAAAGCTCAGACAGCTTCCTGGTGCTTGCCAGCCATCAGGATGGCGGCGTGCAGGCGGGAGGTGCCGTCGCTGCCGGCACCCTTGCCGTGGTTGGTCAGCAGGGTCCAGACCAGATCGTCGTCAACACGCATGCGGCACACCAGGGTGTTGCTCGAGGCGACTTTCAACACTTGAGCGGGGGACAGCGAGACCAGGCGGTCCGCGGACTCTTCCGAGATGCCCAGGCGGAACAGGGCCTGCTCGCGATCGGCGCGGATCAGGTTCTGCGCCAGCATCAGGTAAGACAGGTTGGTTTCGCGGATTTCAGCGAGGATCTGTTCGTTGTTCATCTCGGTCTCCTTGTCGCGATGTCGTTCGCGTTGTCGATGGATTTATTGTGCAAACAACGGCCAGTTTTCTTGATAGGAGACTGGCTGTAAGACGGGTCGGCTCCCGGCTACAAGCCCTGTAGGAATTTGCCTGACAGAACGTCGGAATAAAGCCGGAGAAGCCATCCAGACAATTGCTTGGGAAAGCCGGTGCATTTGCCAGTACGCGGGGCGTAGCGGGGCGCCGGAGCCGTGCTAGCGCCCGGTGGAATGCGTCGATTTCTGACACGCCGATGACAGTCGGCGTCATAGCCAGGGGCAATCGGGTGAATACGATCAATCAATTCGCTTTATGCAAACGGATCGCCTAAGATTCACTTCGTTGTCTTCACAACCCTAACTAACAGGAACCAAACAATGTCTCTGATCAACACGCAAGTTCAGCCGTTCAAGACCGAAGCCTTCGTGAACCGCGCTGGTAAGGGTGAATTCATCACCGTCACCGAAGAGAGCCTGAAGGGCAAGTGGTCCGTGCTGATCTTCATGCCGGCTGCCTTCACCTTCAACTGCCCCACCGAAATCGAAGACGCGGCCAACAACTACGCCGAGTTCCAGAAGGCCGGTGCCGAGGTCTACATCGTGACCACCGACACCCACTTCTCGCACAAGGTGTGGCATGAGACCTCCGACGCCGTCGGCAAGGCCAAGTTCCCCCTGATCGGCGATCCCACGCACCAGCTGACCAACGCTTTCGGCGTGCACATCCCTGAAGAAGGCCTGGCACTGCGCGGCACCTTCATCATCAACCCCGAAGGCGTCATCAAGACGATGGAAGTTCACTCGAACGAAATCGCCCGCGACGTGTCGGAAACCCTGCGCAAGCTCAAGGCTGCCCAGTTCACCGCCGCCAACCCTGGCCAAGTCTGCCCCGCCAAGTGGAAGGAAGGCGCTGCTGCCCTGACGCCTTCGCTGGACCTGGTCGGCAAGATCTAAATCAAACCTCGGTTTGATGCACACCCTGCGGGCTCATGAGGCTCGCCGGGGTGCTCCCTGGTCGCCCCTTCTTTTGCAAGGGGGGCCGGTTCTCAAAGTCGCTTGAAACACATAAGGATGAAAGACATGTTGGACGATACCCTCAAGGCACAACTCGGCGCTTACCTGGAGCGTGTGCAGCAACCCTTCGAGATCGTCGCATCCCTGAGCGACTCTGAGAACTCCCGCGAGATGCTGGACCTGCTGCAGACCATCCAAGGCCTGCGCGCTGACAAGATCACCCTCAAGACCGATGGCCAGGACGCGCGCAAGCCGTCGTTCACGCTGCAACGCGTGGGTGCCACGAACAGCCTGCGCTTTGCCGGCTTGCCGCTGGGCCACGAGTTCACCTCGCTGGTGCTGGCCCTGCTGTGGACCGGTGGCCACCCGCCCAAGGAAGAGCAAGACCTGATCGACCAGATCAAGGGTCTGGACGGTGACTTCAACTTCGAGGTCTACATGTCCCTGAGCTGCCACAACTGCCCGGACGTGGTGCAGGCGCTCTCGCTCATGGCCATCCTCAACCCCAAGGTCAAGACCACCGTCATCGAAGGCGGCGCCTTCCAGCAGGAAGTGACCGAGCGCGAAATCATGGCCGTGCCGATGGTGTTCCTCAATGGCCAGGTGTTTGGCTCCGGCCGCATGGAGCTGGGCGAGATCGTGGCCAAGCTGGACACCAACGCCGCCGCCAAGGATGCCGCCAAGCTGAGCGCCAAGGCCCCGTATGACGTGTTGGTCGTGGGCGGTGGCCCCGCAGGTGCCGCTGCGGCCGTGTACGCCGCCCGCAAGGGCATCCGTACCGGTGTGGCCGCTGAGCGCTTTGGCGGTCAGGTCAATGACACGATGGGCATTGAAAACTACCCGTCGGTGCTGGAGACCAATGGCCCGGCCCTGGCCGCTGCGCTGGAAGCCCACGCTCAGGCTTACGACGTGGACATCATGAACCTGCAGCGTGCCGACGCCATCATCCCGGCCACCGAGCCCGGTGGGCTGATCGAGGTGAAGTTGGCCAATGGCGGCTCGCTCAAGTCCAAGACCGTGATCCTGTCGACCGGTGCGCGCTGGCGCAACGTCAACGTGCCCGGCGAGGCCGAGTACAAGAACAAGGGCGTGGCCTACTGCCCGCACTGCGATGGTCCGCTGTTCAAGGGCAAGCGCACGGCCGTGATCGGTGGCGGCAACTCTGGTATCGAAGCGGCCATCGACTTGGCGGGCATCGTGGCCCACGTGACGGTGGTGGAGTTTGCCGACCAGTTGAAGGCCGACGCCGTGCTGGTCAAGAAGCTGCAAAGCCTGCCCAATGTGACCATCCACACCAACGCCCAGACCACCGAAATCACCGGGGTCAACGGCAAGGTCAACGGCCTGAAGTTCAAGGACCGTGCGACGGGCGTCGAGCAGCTGGTTGAGCTGGAAGGCGTGTTCGTGCAGATCGGCCTGGTGCCCAACACCGAGTTCCTGCGTGGCACGGTGGAGCTGAGCAAGTTCGGCGAGGTCATCATCGACGCCAAGGGCCACACCAGTGTGCCGGGCGTGTTTGCCGCCGGCGACTGCACCACGGTGCCGTACAAGCAGATCGTGATTGCTGCAGGCGCCGGTGCCACGGCCGCCCTGAGCGCTTTTGATCACCTGATCCGCGCCTGATCGGCGTCGCCCCTCATGAAACCCGGCTTATGCCGGGTTTTTTCATGGGCGCACGTTGACCGGCTCATGCGCAAAGCGAGCATGGCCATGCAGAAAGGATCGTTTTCTTTTCGGACGGCTGTGCCTATCGTTCACGTCCATGACGGACATCATCTATCGCCAGGACGCCACCGAGAGCCAGCCCAGCACGCCATGGCGGGATGCGTCCTTCCTGCGCATGGGTGCGCCGGTCGCCTCACCTCGACGGGAGGTGTCCACGCGTGTGATGCCGCCGCCGACGGGCAAGCCTGGCGTTGATGAGGGCGTCGTGCTGTCGCTGGTCGGGGGCAACCTCAAGCGCCTGCGCAAGCAGCATCGCCTGTCGCTGGAAGACCTGGCAGGCCGTAGCGGCGTGTCGCGGGCCATGCTGGGCCAGATCGAGCAGGGCAAAAGCATCCCCAGCATCAAGACGCTGTGGCAGGTGGCGCAGGCACTGAGCGTGTCGGTGTCTTGGTTCCTGGAGGCCTCGCATGAGGCCCCGGTGCTGCTGATGCAGCCGCCCGCCGACAGCCCGTTCACGCTGCCCACGGGGGAGGCGGAATTGCGCTCGCTGCAGCACCTGGGCGATGTGGCGGGAGAGGCGTTTCATGAGTTGCGGCTGGCCCCGGCGTCGAGCCTGCGGCTGCCGATTTCTCAGGTGCCCCGGCGCATCAATGTGACGGTGGCCACCGGCGTGCTGGACGTGATGCTGGGTGAGGTACGACACCTGGTGCGTCCCCGTGAGGCGCTGCAGTATGAGGCGGCGCACGAGCTGGTGTGGCGCAATCACGGTCAGGTCCAGGTGCAGGCTTTCGTGTTGATCCGCACCCTGCCCGTGGGCTGAAAAGAAAACATCATGGAACGCCTTCTGACTTTGCCCGATTCGCCCGCGGCCCCTTTGTCGATCCGCGCCAAGGCGCTGGTCTTTCATGACCCGGCGTCCCTGAGCCTGTTGCAGGACGTGGAGCGCATTGCCCACAGCGAGGCCACCGTGTTGGTGGTGGGCGAAACTGGCACGGGCAAGGAGTTGATTGCGCGCCACATCCACCACGTGAGCGGCCGCAAGGGCCCGTTCGTGGCAGTGAACTGCGGGGCGTTCAGCGAGTCGCTGATCGATGCGGAGCTGTTCGGTCACGAGGCCGGCGCGTTCACCGGGGCCTCGCAGGCGCGTGCGGGCTGGTTCGAGGCGGCCAATGGCGGCACCTTGTTCCTCGATGAAATCGGGGACCTGCCGCTGGCCTTGCAGGTCAAGCTGTTGCGCGTACTGCAGGAGCGGCAGGTGGTGCGACTGGGCTCACGGCGGGGCATTCCGCTGGATGTGCGCCTGGTGGCGGCGACCAACATCGACCTGGCGCGAGCGGTGGAGGCCCAGCATTTCCGGGCCGACCTGTATTACCGCTTGAGTGTGGCCAGCGTGCGTCTGCCGCCTTTGCGCGAGCGCCCCGCCGACATCTTGCCGCTGGCGCGCCACTTCATCACGGTGTACCGCTCGCGCATGAATCGCCCGGAGGCGCAGCTGAGTGAGGCCGCGCAGGCTGCTCTGCTGAGTTATCACTGGTCGGGCAACATCCGCGAGCTGGAAAACGTCATCCACTTTGCCCTGATCGTCTGCCGCGATGACGTCATCCGTCCGGAAGACATCAAGCTGATCCCGCTGACCGCGTACCCTGCCGGCACCGCACCCGAAGGACGCTTGGTGGTGGGTGGGCTGGGGAGGCCACACCCTGGACACCCTGGACACCCTGGGCAGCACGGACACGGTCTCGACACCGTGCCGGCGCGCGTCCATCCTGAAGAGTCCACGCCCGAGACCCACCAGGCGCGGCTGACCCAGGTGCTGGAGGCATTGCTGGCGCAAGGCGAGACCGACCTGTTCAACAAGGTGGAATCGGCCCTGGTGCATGCGGCCTTTGCGTTTGCGGGCCAGAACCAGGTGCGCTCGGCCAAGGTGCTGGGCATCACGCGCAACATGCTGCGAACGCAATTGAAGCGCCACGGCCTGCTGGGCAGCCTGGATGAGGATGTGGGTGCCGAGGTGGGCGAGGCCCAGGCTGTCGGGTTTTGACGGTGCCCACGCAGGTCGCTCGGCCCGCGCGCTTGCACATGCTCACCAGGCCGGGGCCTGAGGCTGGCTCGCCGAACCGCCCTGTGGGGCCTCGGCGGTCGGTTCGCTGACCGGGTTTTGCTCGGGCGCCGACGCGATCCATTGACCGCTGGCCCCGTAGACCGCAGCCAGCGCCACGGCCAAGGCCACGACGAACGCCACCGGCCCGGCCCGACGTGGCAGCGGTGCCGTCGCGGGGACTTCTTTCCAGCCAGTGACCATCGGTTTGACCAAGGGGTCTTTCTTGATGAGCACGTGGACCGCAATCGCCACGATGTGCAGGCCCAGCAAGAGGTAGAGCACGTTGACGAGCTGGTGGTGCAGCCCTGTGAGCTTGAGCGACAGCGCCTCATCGACCTGCGAAGCCAGCGGCCCGGTGAAGGCGATCTCGTCGTTGCCCACCAGACCGGTGGCCACCTGGGCAGTCAGCACGCCGATCAAGGCCAGCACCGACAAGGCGCCCAGCGGGTTGTGGCCGGCGCCTTGCCAGCGACCTTGCAGGTAGGCGAGCACCGTGGCCGGTGAGGGCACAAAGGTGCGAAAGCGCGCGTAGGTCGAGCCCCACAGCCCCCAAACGATGCGAAAGCTCAGCAAGCCGACGATGACCAGGCCGGCCTGTGCGTGCAAGGCCATCCATTCGCCGCCGGCCAGACCGGTGGCGATGGCCGCACTCACGGCCGCCAGCAAGGACCAGTGAAAAACGCGCAGGGGCAGGTCCCACAGGCGGATGCGCTGGCGGGCAACGGGGGCAGCGGACGGGCGCAGGTCGGCGGGCGCGTCGCTGGACGGCAGGGTGTGGGTCTGTTCCATGATGTTGACGTCAGGTGAAGCCCGGCGAGGGGGCGCCGCGCCCGGGGTGAAAACTCACTTCGCCGCAGGGGCCGGAGGCTGGGGCTTGTAGATGGTGCCGCCGGCTTCGCGGTAGTCCTCGGTGCCGGTGGCGCCGGCGACCTTGAAGCCCAGCGCGGTGAGGAAGTCGCCCGCATCACCACCGCGGTTGGCGCGGATGGAGACCGGCACGATGAGGCGGTCGCGGGGGATGAAGGCCACGGCGTGTGGCAGGTCTTCGAGTTGCACGTTCAGGTAGGCCTGAAAGCCGCCCCACTTGGCGATCTCGTCCGGGCGGCGCACGTCGAGGATCAGCAGCTTCTCGGGCTGGGCCAGCAAGGCGTCGACCTGGGCCTTGTTGAGCTTGGGGGTTTTGTAGACCCAGGGCTTGGGGACGTAGGCGCTGGCGGCGGGCGTGGCGGGTGTGGCGGCTGCTTGGGCGAAGACCGTGGCAGCGCCTGCGGAAAGCGACAGGGCCAGAAGGAGCGGGAGCAGTTTCATGATGGTGTGCGCACGGTGTGCGAAGGCAGGGCTGAAGGTGACTGTCAGGCGGCGAGCGGGATGGCCCGCTCCGCACGCTCGGCCACGGTGGCATGGTTGATCTCGTGGCTGAACTCGCTGAGCACGTCGTCTTTGAGGGCGACGAAATCGGCGGCCACGCGGTCACGCGGACGCGGCAGGTTCACGTCCACGATGCGCTTGATGCGACCGGGGCGGGGCTGCATGACAACCACGCGGTCACCCAGGTAAACGGCCTCTTCGACGTCGTGGGTGACCAGGATGGCGGTGATGCCTTCGGCCTGCCAGATGCGTTGCAGCTCCTGCTGCAGGCGGCTGCGGGTCAATGCGTCCAGAGCGCCGAAAGGCTCGTCCAGCAACAGGACTTCCGGGCGATTGACCAGCGCGCGGGCGATCGCCACACGCTGGGACATGCCACCGGAGAGCTGGTAGGGATAGGCCTTCTCGAAGCCCTTGAGGCCCACCAGGTGAATGTGCTCCTGCACGCTCTTGTCTTTGGACGCTTGCGTGCCGGGGGCGTTGAGCAGCCCGAGTGCGACGTTCTGATCGACGGTGAGCCACGGAAAGAGGCGGTGCTCCTGGAACACGATGCCGCGGTCGAGGCTGGTGCCTTGGATGCGCTGGCCGTCGAGCAGCAACTGACCCTGGTAGTCCCCTTCGAGGCCGATGATCAGCCGCAACAGCGTGGACTTGCCGCAGCCGCTGGAGCCCACGATGCTGATGAACTCACCGGGTCGGATGGACAGGTTGATGTCTTCCAGCACCTTCAGGGGCTGGCCTTTGACGTCGTACTGCTTGTGGAGTTGACGGATGTCGATGGTGCCTGCATGGGACATGGCAAGGCTCCTTTCTGTGGATGAGATGCGGTGAACGAAAAACAAGGGATGACGCGGTGGCTCAGTGCAATGCCGGCGGGCGCCAGCGCAGCAGACGGCGCTCGAGCCGCGCGGTCAGGCGGGCAAAGCCGTAGCCAATGAGCCCGATGACGAAGAGGCCGAAGAGGATCACGTCAACCCGAAACGCCGAGCGCCCCTTGATGACGATCTGGCCCAGGCCATTGGAGAAGTCGTAGAGCAGAAACTCCGCGCCAATCGTGCCCAGCCAGGCGTAGATGAGGGCCAGCTGGATGCCCGACAAAATCTGCGGCGCAGCCGACGGCAGGATCAGCCGGAACAGGCGCTGCGGCCCGCTGAAGCCGTAGACGCGGGCGACCTCGGCATGCGCGGCGCTCACGCCCTGAACCCCTTCAAGGGTGGCCAGCACCATGGGGTAGAACGCCGAGAAGGCCACGAACACGATCTTGGACAGGTCACCTGAGCCGGCCACAGCCGCCAGCAAGGGCAACCAGGCGAACAGGGACACCTGGCGCAGACTGTGGAAGGTGGGCCCGATCATCCAGCGGGCCAGGGGGGAGACGCCCAGCAGCACCCCGAGCAAGACCCCGGCTGTGCTGCCCAGGGCAAAGCCCGACAGGTCGCGCCACAGGCTCAGCGCGACGCCTTGGTAGAACGTGGGGTTGAACAACTCTTGCCAGGCGGTCGCCAGCACCTGCGCGGGTGGCACGACCACCTTGGTGTCGACCCAGCCGCGCGAGGTGGCCAGCGCCCACAGGGCGATGAGGGCCAGAGGCAGGGCCAGGGGGCGCCAGTCAGGCCACTTGCGGGCGACCTGCAGAGAATCAGAAGACGTCGACATGGGAAGGCTCCGTGGGTGGGGATGGGTGCAGTGGCTCAGTAAGCAGAACGGCGCCAGCCCAACAAGCGGCTTTCGATCAGGCGCAGCACGGCGTCGATGCCCAGGCCGATGGCGCCAATGACGAACATGGACACGATGACCAGGTCGATCTGGCCCAGGGCCCGGCTGTAGGCCATGAAAAATCCCAGGCCCTCGCTGGAGGCCAGCAGTTCGACGAAGATCACGGTCAGCCAGGCCTGCATGACGCCCTGGCGCACGGCGCTGAACAGCCCCGGCACCGTGGCCGGCAACACGATGCGCGTGACCGTTTGCCAGCGCGAGAAGGCGAACACACGGCCCACCTCCATGAGCGAGCGGGGGATGGCCGCGATGCTGTCCAGCGTCGTGAGCGTGACCGGCAGCAGCACCGCCAGGGAGATGGCCCACAGCTTGAGCGCCTCTTCGATGCCCACGAAGATGATCAGCAGCGGAATCCAGCCCAGCACCGGGATCTGGGTGAGCGCGCGGAAGGTGGGCAGGAGGTAGGCACGCAAGGTCGCGGACAGACCCAGGGCGAAGCCCAGCACCAGGCCACTGCCGCCGCCGAGCAGCAGGCTCCAGGCCACCCGCCGTGCGCTGTGCTGCACCTGGACCCGCAGCTCCCCACTGTCCCAGACGATCTCGAAGGACTCCCACACGAACGCCGGAGTCGGCAGGATCTGCTCCGGCAGCCACTGACGCGCGGTCGCCAGCCACCACAGCCCGAAGATCGCCAGTGGCAGGGCGAGTGCCAGCGCACTGCGCAGCAGCAGACGGGCTGCGCGGGCCGAGACCGCGCTCAGGTGAGCGCCGACCTCGGGCCACCGGCTGGCCTGCGGCGGCGCCGCCAGGGCGGGAAAGACCGAACGGTCGTCAGTGGAGGCACTCATGCGGGGATCTCCTGGGAATGGTCAGATGCGGCGCATCACGTGCGGATGAACTTGCCGTTGGCGTCTTGCGTGGGCCAGTAGGTCTCCAGCTTCAGCTCGGCGAGGGCGTGGTTGAGGTACTTGCGCTCGATCCAGCCGTCCAGCTTGACCTCGCGGCGCAGCAGGCGGTACTTCTTGGCCTCTTCAATGGCCTTGACCAGCCCGCCCAAGTAGTAGTCGTCCAGCAGCGGGTTGATGCGGGTGCGCAGGTCCTTCACGCGCCCCCAGCTCTGCTTGTTGTCGATGTAGGTGTCTCGACCGGAACGGGTCCACAGCTGGTACTGGGTTTCGCGGTTGCTCTCCAGCGTGCTCCAATGGGCGCGCTTGACCAGGGCGGTGACGACGCGCTGCACGATGTCGGGGTAAGCCTGCTCGAAGGCTTCGCCCACCCAGATGGTGCCCGGCGAGGTGATCAGCGGGTCGTCGAAGACCTCGACGATGCGCTTGGCCACGCCACGCGCCTCCAGACCAAAGGGCGTGTCAAGGCAGCCGGCGATGTTGCCTGTGGCCAGCGACGCGCGCTGGTCGTCGCGGATCTGGCTGATGATGCGGAAGTCCTTCTCCGGTTCGCTGGAGCCGAACTTGTTGAGCACGCGGTACAGCTGCAACTGCGTGGATGTCCCCTTCTGAACCGACAGGGTCTTGCCCTTGAGGTCGGACACGCTCTTGGCGGTGGAGCTGGCCGGACCGACCAGATAGACGTCACCCCCGCGGTAGGCGGACAGGATCACCTTGTGCTTGAGGCCGGTGGAGCGGCCCACCAGCACGGGCAGGTCGCCGTGACTGAAGGCAAAGTCGATCAGGCCGTTGGCGAAGTTCTCGTTGGTGGCCGGGCCGGCGCCGATGAAGTACTTGTATTCGATCTTGATGCCATCGGCAGCGAACTCCTTCTCGATGTCACCGAGCAGCGCAGCGTTGGCCGCATACGTGCCCGCAGACATGGGGCGGCCGCCGGTGCCCGCGTTGGAAAAAGCGATGCGGATGGTGGTGGGCTTGCGGGCCTGGCTGCGGGCCGGGCTGCTCAGGCCGATCAGGGCGGGGGCACCGAGGCCTGCGACCACGGCCGAGTTGAAGGAACGACGTTTCATGGGTATCTCTCCGGAATCAAATGGGGATCAGAACGTGGCGTTGAGCTGCACTTGCCACAGGTTGTGGGTTTCGGGCTTGGCCTCGGTGGACGCTGCACCGTTGAGCTGGTTGCGGGTGCGCACGTAGTTCACCTGGAGCTTGGTGGTCTCGGCGAAGAACACGTTCAGGCCCAGCGTGGTGGCGACCTTCTTGTCGTCGTTGACCAGGGCGCTGCGGTTGGGGTCCCAGGTGTCAAAGCGCACGAAGGCCTGGTAGGACTTGGGCCAGTAGTCGTCGAACTTGCCCTGCTGGCGTGAGCTGGCCAGGAACTGCTCGCCCCAGGTGTAGCCCAGGTTGATGTACTGGCCCACGCCGCGCTTGTAGCCGTCGGCGTTCTTGCCGGAGGTGACGAGCGTGTCCTGCTTGTACAGCTCCTGCTTGCCATACGCCCACTCATAGGAGACGGAGAACGGCAGGTGCGTCCAGTTGACATCGAAGCCATAGATGTCATTGCTGCCCTTGGCGGTGGCCGTGGTCACGCCCGTGGTGCTGGCAGGCCCCAAGGACAAGGCGCCACGGTAGTAAGACGCCCCGATCTGCAGTTGGCGGAACCAGCTGTTGTAGTCCACCGGCAAGGTGTAGACCAGGCGAGCGGCAATGTCGCGGTAGTCGTTGTTGTCCGCCTTGTTGGGGCCGTTGCCGTTGAGCAGCCCCAGGGAGTAGGACAACAGCGGCGCGCGATAGTTGTTGGTGAAGTCGACGTATGGCGCATAGTCACCGGCCACCACGAGCCCCACCTGGCGGGTCCCCAGACCCAGACCCGAAACGAACCCGGCATTGCCGATCACGGCCTTGACTTCGGGGTCGATGGCCTGCGCGTCCAGGCCGAAGGCGACGGTCTGCTGACCCAGGGTGAGGGTCCCCAGTGGATCTTCCGGGTTGCCGGTGGACGGATGGAAGCTGTAGCGCAGGTAGGCGTCCGTCAGGTTGACGGTCGTCGATGAACTGGTGGCGGTGTTCTGGCTGGTCAGCGCCAGGCGATACGTGAGGTTGCGGCCTTCGGCGTAATCGCGAAACAGGTTGCCAGAGAAGTTCAGGCCGAAGGCGGCCGCATTGAAGCCACTTTGGCGGATGTCGGTCGGGCCATTGCCACTGGAAGACGCAGACCTCGCTGCACCGGGGTTGCTGAAGTCATGCCGCAGCGTGAGGGAGCCGCCAATGCGCGTGTTGCGGGTCACGCTGGGGATGTTGCGCTCCTGCAGGCGGGACTGGTCGTACTTGTAGTTCTCGATGTCGGCGCGCAGCCCGGTGATGTCAGCCTGCGTCGCCGGCGTGCGTGCCTCGATGGCTTCCTTGGTTTCTTCCCCACCGGCGGCAACCGCGGCTTGCGTGGTGGCCTGCGCGGCAGCCTGTTGCTGCGTCAGCAGCGCACGCAACTCGTTGACCTGCTTGGTCAATTCATCGATGCGCGCCTGCTCCAAGGAGCTGGTCGAAGCGCGTGGGCTGCTCTTCTTGAGCTCTTGCACCTGTTTGCGCAGGTCTTCTACGGTGCCCTTGAGGGCCCGGATCTCACTGGTCGGCTGCGCCTGGACGGCCCCGCCGGAGAGCGCCAGTACCACGGCACCCGCCAGCGCTGTTGTTTTGAACGAATGCACCTTGAGTTACTCCTGTATATGCCAGATTGAATGGGTTTGAAATCAACTTGAGCCCATTAATGCATAAGCCATGCCAGCTATTTGAGGTGTTTTTTCAGGGTTTCTGCTTATTTATCAATGGGAGGTGTTTGTTTTTCAACAGGGGTGCTGCGTATTCACCATGCCTGCGACATGAAGGCCATCAAGGTGGCACCGCATAACTGAACTTCATGACCATATTCAATCTACAAATAATCATTAAAAACAATGACTTAGATGTCATGTTGAGGTAATTCAATTGAGTCCATCAATCTGGCTCGATAGTTGCAATGAAGCGACCTGAACGCGCCACAGAACACAGCGTGAAACGCCTCGGGAGGGTTTCTCTCTTTGTTCTTTCGCGACGAAGAAGGTTTATGTGCAATCCGGTCAAGTTCATGCGCAAAACGCATGAAGGCTAAGAGGACATCGAATATGAATAAGGCGATATATCTGTCTTTGGTCATGGGCGCTGCCACCACCTCGGTGTGGGCTGCAGACGTTCCCGCCAGTGCGGCGGCCGCACCCAAGGCCTGGTCGGCCTATCAACCGGTCAAGGAGGTGGTCACACCTGCGGTCAGGCAAAAAGGCTGGGTGCGCACGCCGGCCGACGCCTTCGTGCTGTCAGCGTTGGAGGCCAAGGGGCTGAAGCCCTCCAAGGACGCGGACCGCGCGACCTTCATCCGCCGCGCCACCTTGGATGCCTGGGGCCTGCTGCCTACACCAGAGGAAATCAAGGCCTTCGTGGCGGACAAGTTACCCGACGCCCACGACAAGCTGGTGGACCGCCTGCTGGCCTCGCCCCGCTTCGGCGAGCGCCAGGCCCGCCGCTGGCTCGACCTGGCGCGCTATGCCGACAGCACGGGCTTCCAGCAAGACCGCACCCGCCACAACAACTGGCGCTACCGCGACTACGTGATCGACGCCTTCAACGCCGACAAGCCCTTCAACCGCTTCATCCAGGAGCAGATTGCCGGCGACGAGCTGTGGCCCGACAACCAGACGGCACGCATCGCCACGGGCTTCCTGGCCGGCTACCCCGACAACTACAACTCACGCGATCTGGTGCAGCGCAAGTACCAAATCGAGACCGACCTGACCGACATGGTCGGTGAGGTGTTCCTGTCGAGCACCATCGGTTGCGCCCGCTGCCACAACCACAAGGCCGACCGCGTCAGCCAGAAGGAATACTTCCAGCTGCAGGCCTTCTTTGCCAACACCGCCTTCAACGAGAAAACCCCGTTGGCCAAGGGCTCCGAGACCGTCTACGACAAGGAATATCAGCAGGCGCTGGCCACCTACCAGGAGGCCACCAAGGACATCCGCGCGCAACAAAAGGCCATCCTGGACACCGTGCGAGAGGCCGGCCGCAAGTTCCACAACGAGCGCTACCTGACCGACAGCCGCGACGCCATCTTCAAGCCGCAAAGCGAGTGGACCGCGCTCGACCGCTGGGTGAATTGGCGCAAGGACGCCGTGGCCAGCGAGAACGACATCGCCGGCTACCTGGAGGACACCACCAAGCCCGGCTTCCCGGCCTACAACCCGGAGAACATCGACAAGCTCAAGGAATACAAGCGCCTGTCGGCCGAGCTCAAGAAGTTCGACAAGCTCAAGCCCACCCGCGTGCTGGGTCAGTACACCACTGCGCTCGAGCTGAGCAACAAGGAGGTCCCGCCCACCCATGTGCGCTTCGGTGGCATCCACGAGCGTCCGCTCGAAGCGGTAGAGCCGGGCATCCCCGCCCTGTGGGGTGGCAAGGTGCAACTGGACATCAAGCCCACGGCCACCTCGTCCGGCCGCCGCGCGGCCCTGGCCAACTGGCTGAGCAGCGACAGCAACCCGCTGACCGCCCGCGTCTACGCCAACCGCGTCTGGGCCCAGTACTTTGACAAGGGCATCATCGAAACCGTGCAGGACTTCGGTCGTGCCGGTGCCAAGCCCACCCACCCCGAGTTGCTGGATCACCTGGCGAGCCAGTTCGTGCGCAACGGTTGGAGCGTCAAGAAGCTGCACCGCGAGATCCTGCTGTCGAGCACCTACCGTCAGGCCTCGGATGAGCGCGCCGACGTGCTGAAGGCCGATCCGTACAACAAGCTGCTGGCCGTCTATCCGCGCAAGCGTCTGGACGCCGAAGTCATCCGCGACTCACTGCTGTACGCATCGGGCCTGCTGGTCGACAAGGTGGGCGGGCCCTCCGTCCTGCCTCCCATCGTCAAGGGTGGGGCGGGCCTGGGCAACTCGGTGGACTTTGCGGGTGACAGCACCTGGGCCGTCTCGGAGAACAAGGAAGACTGGTACCGCCGCAGCCTGTACGTGTTCTCACGTCGCAGCTTCCCTTACCCCGTCACCTCGAACTTCGACCTGCCCAACCCCAACGCGCCCCACCACAAGCGCGATGTGACCACCACCCCGCTGCAAGCACTGACGCTGTTCAACAGCGAGGTGGTGTTCGACTGGTCGCAGGCCCTGGCCGGACGGGTGGTGAACGAAGCCGGTGCGAACGAGACCGCGCAGCTCAACCGCCTCTACCAGATCCTGTTTGCACGCCCGGCCAACAAGCAAGAGCTGGCCACGCTCAAGCGCTTCCTGGCTGAACAGCAGATCGCCATCCGCCAACGCGCCGCCAACGGCAAGTTCGAAGTCGCCGTGCCCTCGGGCATCAAGACCCACGCGCAGTTCGACCCGGTGAAATCGGCCGCCTTCGTGGACCTGGTCCACACGGTCGCCAACTCCAACGACTTCGCCTACCGCTTCTGAGCCTCACCTCTTCACGAACACACAAGGACATTCACATGAGCCACGATTCACGTCGTCAATTCCTCTTCAAGTCCGGCCTGGGCGTCGGTGGGGCAGCCCTGGGCGGCTTCATCCCCGGTGTGGGCACGATCTCGGCCGCCAGCGCCGCCGAGCTGGCCGACCCGCTGGCCCCCAAGGACCCGCACTTCCCCGCCAAGGTCCAGTCGGTGATCTGGTTGCATCAGGAAGGCGCGCCCAGCACGCTGGACCTGTACGACTACAAGCCCGATCTGATCAAGCTGGCCGGCCAGCACGTGCCCGCCTCCTTCCTCAAGGGCATCAAGACCAGCACCCAGGGTGGCCTGGGCAAGCTGTACGCGTCCAAGCGCACCTGGAAACAGCATGGCGAGAGCGGCGCCTGGTTTTCGGACCTGCTGCCCAACCTGGCCAAGCATGGCGACAAGATGACCTTCATCAAGTCGAGCGTGACGGTGGGGGCCACCCATGACATCTCCATCCTCAAGCTCAACACCGGCGACCTGAATCCGGGTCGCCCGTCGCTGGGTGCCTGGATCACCTACGCCCTGGGCTCGCGCAACAAGGATCTGCCGGCTTACGTGGTGCTCTACAACGGCGACCGGGAGCCGCGCGCTGGCTCGGCCAACTGGAACGCGGGCTTCCTGCCGGCGGTGTACCAGGGCACGCCTTTCCGCCCCGGCAACTCGCCCATCCTGTACCTGGACCGCCCGGACGCCCGCACCGCCACGCAACAGCGCAAGTCCCTGGACCTGCTCAAGCGCCTGAACAACCTGGGCGCCGAGCGTTACCCGAATGACTCGGAACTGCGCGCCCGTCTTCAGTCCTACGAGCTGGCCGACCGCATGCAGGCCGCGGCTCCGGTGGCCGTGGACATCAGCAAGGAAACGGCCGCCACCCGCGAGCTGTACGGCATCAACGACAAAGTCAGCCAAAGCTATGGCGAGGTGCTGCTGCGCGCCCGTCGCCTGGTCGAGAACGGTGTGCGCTTCATCCAGGTGGTCTCCGGCCTGCCCAACAGCGTCGAGTCTGAACGCCGCGACTGGGACGCCCACGACGACCTGGAGACCAACCACGGCACGATGGCCCGCATGGTGGACAAGCCGATCGCCGGCTTGCTGGCCGACCTGAAGTCGCGCGGCCTGCTGGAGAGCACGCTGGTGGTCTGGACCTCCGAGTTCGGCCGCACCTCCTGGGGCGAAAGCGGCACCGGCCGCGACCACAACCCCTGGGGCTACACCCAGTGGCTGGCCGGTGGCGGCCTGAAGGCGGGCTACACCTACGGCGCCACCGACGAGATCGGCCTGCAGACCGCCGACAAGGACAAGGCCGTGGACACCTACGACCTGCACGCCACCGTGCTGCAGTTGCTGGGCCTGAACCACCTGAAGACGACCTATCTGACCAACGGCCGCACCGAGCGGCCCACGGTGGTCTACGGCAAGGTCGTGACCGACATCCTGGCTTGACGCCTGGAACCTGGTGCCGCCGCCACATGGGCGTGGCCGCGGCACCAGCCTTTGAACAAAGCACCTGACATGAAGCTGTTAATCCGTATGCGCAAGCCCACCCTGTTGATCAGTGCCCTGCTGGCCGTGGCCAGCGCCGTGCATGCCGCGCTGCCTGCGCTGGACATGGACCTGATGCAAACCATCGAGGACACCAACAAGAGCATGGCCTCGCACATCGCCGGCAGCGATGCCGCAGGCAGCCTGAAAGATGCCCAGGAGCTGCACGAACTGTTTGGCGCGGTCGAAGCCCATTACGTGGGCAAAGGCGATGCCGTCGATGGTGTGGAGCTGTCGCGCAAAAGCCTGCAGTTGACGAAGAAGATCATCGAGCAGGTGGGCGGCAAGGATTTCACGGGCGCGTCCGAGTCGGCCACCGACCTGTCGCGCACCTGCCGCGCCTGCCACACCTTCTACAAGCAATCCTGACATGAAGGATCGCCTGTGAAGTCATGGTTGTACCCCGTGCTGCTCTCGCTGTCCCTGGGCTTGGTCTGGTCGGCCCAAGCGGCCAACGCCAAGCGCAAGGCACCGCCCGCCCAGGTGGCATCGCCCCCGGGTGACCCGGTGCTGGGCAAAGACAAAGCCGATGCCGAGCGCTGCATCGAATGCCACGGTGTGGACGGCCATGGCGCTGGCCACGCCAACGGACCCGAGGGCAAGTTCGCGAAGCTGGCTGGCCAGCATCCCGACTACATCCTCAAGCAGATCCGCGACTTCCGCTCCGGCGCACGCAAGCACGACCAGATGGCCATCATGGCCCGCAGCGTGTCCGACGAAGACGTGCGTGACATCGCCGCCTACTTCGCCAGTCAGCCCGGCATGAAGGGTGAAGGCGGTGACGCGCACACGGTGGGCCGTCGGCTCTACGAGCAGGGCGATGCCACACGCGGCGTGCTGGCCTGCGTGCAATGCCACGGCGCACAAGGCAAAGGCGTGGCCGGACTGCCCCTGGTGCCAGTGATCGGTGGCCAGGAGTGGCGCTACCTGGACCAGCAACTGCGCGACTGGCGCTCGGGCGAGCGCCGCAACAGCGCCGACGGCGTGATGAACCAGGTGCTCAAACCCCTGACCGATGCCGAGGTGGAAAGCCTGGCGCTGTACCTGTCGGGCGTGTGAGCCCCTTGAACAACCTTTTGGAGAACCCGATGAAAAGATGGATCGTGAGTGGCCTCGTGTCAGCCTTGATGAGCCTGCCCGCCTGGGCGGCCCTGCAAGCCGGCGATGTGGCCCCGGACTTCACCCTGCAAGCCTCGCTCAATGGCAAGGCCTTTGCCTACTCGCTCAAAGCCCAGTTGCAAAAGGGCCCGGTGGTCGTCTATTTCTACCCGTCCGCCTACACAGGCGGCTGCAACATCCAGGCCCGCACCTTTGCGCTCAACGCTGACAAGTTCGCCGCCGCCGGCGCCTCGGTGATCGGGGTGTCGCTCGACAGCATCGAGCGCCTCAACAAGTTCTCGGCCGACCCCGAGTACTGCGCCGGCAAGGTGGCCGTGGCCTCCGACGCCCAGGGCGAGGTCTCACGCGCGTTCGCGCTGAACGTGGCCGAGCGGGCCGGGCGCAAGGACACCCGTGGCGAAGACATCGACCACGCCTTTGTGGAGCGCACCACTTTCATCCTCACCCCCGACGGCAAGGTCGCCGCCACCGTGGGGGGCTTGCCCCCTGTGGCCAACGTTGAAAAGACGCTGGAAGTGGTGCAAGGTCTGAGCACGCCCGCCTCCGGCCGGCCCCACTGATTCACCAGTCCCTTTCACCCAGGAGCCCACGACATGACCCGCAAGACCGCCCAGGATTTCGCCCCGGAAGTGCTCAAGCTGTTCGATCAGTACGTGCACGGCCTGCTGAGCCGCCGTGGCTTTGTGCAAGGTGCGGCCAAGTACACCGCCGGCATCGTCGCCGCCGAGGCCGTGCTGGCCGAGCTGAGCCCCAACTTTGCTCATGCGCAGCAGGTGTCCCACACCGATGAGCGCATCCGCGCCACCTATGTCGAGATCCCCTCCCCGCAAGGCTACGAGACCGTGCGCGGCTACCTCGTGCAGCCCGTCGGCCGCCCGGGGCGCTTGCCCACCGTGCTGGTGGTGCACGAGAACCGTGGCCTCAACCCGCACATTGAAGACGTGGCCCGCCGCCTGGCATTGGAAGGCTTCATCGCCTTTGCCCCCGACGCGCTCTACCCCCTGGGTGGCTACCCCGGCGACGAGGACAAGGCCCGCGCCCTGTTCCCGCAGCTGGACCAGACGCGCACCCGCGCCGACTTCCTGGCCTCGGCCGCCTACCTGAAGCAGCTGCCACGGGGCAACGGCAAGGTCGGGGTCGTGGGCTTTTGCTACGGCGGGGGCATGGCCAACTTCCTGGCCACCCAGCTGCCGGATCTGGCCGCCGCCGTGCCCTTCTACGGCGCGCACCCGCCTGACGCCGATGTGGCCCGCATCCAGGCGCCCTTGCTGGTGCAGCTCGCGTCCAACGACGAGCGCATCAACGCCGACTGGCCGCGCTACGAAGCCGCCCTCAAGCGCCATCAGCGCGCCTACCAGGCCTACGTCTATCCAGACACGCAGCACGGCTTTCACAACGACACCACACCGCGTTACGACCAGGCCGCTGCCGCGCTGGCCTGGCAACGCACCGTGGCCTTCTTCCAGCAACACCTGCGTACCTGAGCGCAGCCCTTTCATCCCCAACTCCGTGAAGGAACACCCATGAACCAGCGTGTGAACCGCATCGTTGCACCGGTGCTGGCCATTGCCGCCTTGGCCGCCTCGGCCTCGGCGGTGGCCCAGCAGGCCCCCAAGCCCGAACAGCTCATCAAATGGCGCCAATCGGCCTACCAGGTCATTGCCTGGAACACCGGCCGCGTCAAAGCCAATGTGGACGGCACCTTCCACAAGGACGAGGTCGTCAAGGCCGCCAACACCATCGCCGCCATCGCCAACTCGGGCCTGGGCTCACTGTTTGCGCCTGGCACCGAAACCGGCAAGGGTTGGAAGGAAACCACCGTCAAGCCCGAGCTCTTCACCGACCCGAAGGCCGGCGAAGTGGCCGGCCGCTTCAACAAGGAGGCCAACGAGCTGGCCCGCGTGGCCGCCCTCGGCGACGTGGCCACCATCAAGACGCAACTGGGCAAGCTGCAAGGCACCTGCAAGGCCTGCCACGACGACTACCGCAAGAAGGACTGACACCATGAACCGCACGCACCGCTTTGTGAGCTCGGCCCTGGCCGTGAGCCTGTTGACCCTGGCTGGCATGGCGCAAGCCCAGACCCCGCCACCGCAGGAAAAAGGTCCGTTCAGCTTCTTCGTGACCAGCGTGGGCTCAGGCAAGGGCGCTGACTTCGGTGGCCTCGCCGGGGCCGATGCGCACTGTCAGAAGCTGGCCGCTGCCGTGGGCGCCGGGGACAAGACCTGGCGCGCCTACCTGAGCACCCAGGCGGTGAACGGGCAGCCCGCCATCAACGCTCGCGACCGCATCGGCACCGGCCCCTGGTACAACGTGCAAGGCGGCCTGGTGGCGCGCAATGTGAGCCACCTGCATGGTGACGTGCACGAAGAGGCCCGCATCGGCAACGCCCTGAACTGGCGCAGCGCCCTCACCGAAACCGGCGCTTTCGTCAAACGCAGCGGCGACACGCCCAACGAGCACGACATCCTCACCGGCTCCACGCCGGATGGCCGCGCCTTCCCGCTGGACGCGGGCGACCGCACCTGCAAGAACTACACGAGCAGCGCCGAAGACGGTGCCGTGCAGGTGGGCCACTTCGACCGTACCGGCGGCGTGGCCACCGCCTTGTCGTGGAACTCGGCCCACCCGAGCCGCGGCTGCAGCCTGCCCAAGCTCAACAGCTCAGGCGGTGCGGGTTACCTGTACTGCTTCGCAGCCAAGTGAGCCACGACACGCCCTCACGTGTCACCACCAGGCCCCTTCGGGGGCCTTTTTTCATTTCACCCTGGCTACGGGGCAGACGCTGGCAGACCCTGGTGCCGAGTGTGTCGCACGGCTCGCAGCTTCAAGCCCAGTCTGCGCCAGCCGATCACGACACCAGTCAGGCTGAGGATCGCGCCCCCCAGGCTCAAGACGATCAGCACGATGTCCCAGAGCGGACGACGCTCCAGCAAGGGCAGCCAGTCCCAACTGTGCAGCATGGCGAACAGCCAGCGGCTGGTGCGCCGGCTGCTGTCGGTACGGCCCAGCACGGCGCCCGTATGGGGATCGACGTGGACCCAGGTGGCACGGACGTCATCGAAAGCCACACGCAGGATAGGCAGCGGCTTGTCGGCGCCCCCGCTCATCGTGTGCGCTTCACGTGCGTAATAGTAGAGATCGTAGGCTGTCAGCACGTCGATACGCGCAACCGGATCGGGCAGCAGACGCGCCACGGCCGCCCACAGCTTCTCGGGGTCGAGCACGCGGGCCTGCGCAGTGGGGCTGTCGATCAGTGTGGGCCTGCCGGTGGCACCCTGGGCGAGCACCGTGGTCTGACCCAGCGTGCGCACCCAGCGCAGTTCGCGTACCGCGCCGCCCGCAGCGGCCAGCAGCACCTGCGGCGCGACGTCCTGCGCCGTGATCACCAGCGGGCCGCCTTGTAGCGCCTCTGTGCGCAGTGGCGGCGCCCCGTTGTCGAAAACGCGCCAGGGGTTCATCGACATCAGCCCACTGAAAATCCAGGTGATGGTCGCCAGCGCGAACAGCAGCCCCGAGATGTGATGCCAGCGCATCATGCGCCCCTGGTAGGGGGAGCGCGAACCACTCCGGTAAGGCCGGGTGAAGCGCCAGCGCAGCACGCCAACGATGGTGCCGATCAGCGCCACCGCGATGCCGACGATCGACAGCCAGTTCACGATATCGGTCCAGTAGCGATCGAAGGCATTGCCTCGGAATGGGTACAGCCAGTGAATCCAAGCCCCGGCGTAGTTCCACATGCGCTCGGTGCGGGACGCGTCACGCACCACCTCGCCGGTACGACCCGAGACATAGAGCAGCATGGCCTCCGCATCGGCCAGTTGCACGCGGTGCAGCGGCCGGTGTGCATCGAGGCCGCGGGAGTGGGTGAAGGCGTCCTCGCCAACCGTGCCTCGGTAGGCCAAGCCCACGCCGGGGCCGGCATAGCTCGCGGCGCTCGCCAGCGCGAGACGCTCGTCAACGGCTTGCAGGCGGGCCCCGCTGCGGGCATCGATCGTGATCACGCCGCTGCCTGGCGGCGGTGCCTTGCGCGTGCCCGGGGCTGTGTTGGCCGCCAGCGGCACCGCGAGGTAGACCACGCGGCCGCCACTGGCTGCGGACAGCCGCAACTCCTTGAGGGGCCCTGCAAGACCGGCCGCGTCCAGCGCCTCGTGGGGGGCCATGAGCCCCCTGCCCGTGCCCAGCGACGGCAGGTGCTGCAGGCGCTCTGCCTCTGTGAGCTTGGGGTAGCCCACGTACATCATGACCACACCCGAGATGAACCACATCGCAAAGAAGGCGCAGGCCACGATGCCCAGCCAGCGGTGGATCAGGAACAGCCAGCGTTTCATGTGCGTCCGCATCGCATCGCTCCTAGAAGGCCACGCGCACGCTGACGTCCGCCGTGCGCGGCGCGCCCAGGTAGGCCATCGTGCTGCCGACGTTGGCCGCGTAGCGCTTGTCCGTGGCGTTGCGGATGCGGCCAACAACGGATACGTTGTGGTTGACGCGGTAGCTCAGGCCAAGATCGACCAGCGCATAGTCGGGCCAGCTCAGCGTATTGGCCGCATTGGCATAGACCTTGCCCACATGGCGCACGCCCACGCTGGCCTGCAACGCGGGTGTGAACGCATGGGACACCCAGAGATTCGCCACCGTGGTGGGTGTGTTGGTTGGCGTCTTGCCGGCCAGCGATACGCCGCCCTGCCGGAAGCTCTCGTAGCGGGCATCGACATAGGTCACATTGCCCTGGATCGCCCACTGCCGGGTGGGCTGCAGGCCAACGGACAACTCCACGCCTTGGGATGACTGCTCGCCCACCAGCACCGTGAGCGCGCTGTTGTTCGGGTCCTGGGTGGCGATGTTCTTGCGGGTGATGCCGTAAGCCGCCAGCGTCGCCGTGCCCTTGCCTTGCCAGAAGTCCAGCTTGGTGCCGACCTCGACCTGCTGGCCCGTCGTCAGCTCACTGTTGTTGCGCACATCCGCAAACGAGGCCGTCGACAAGATGCCGGACGGAGGATCGGCCGCCGTAGAGTATTGAGCATAGACATTGGCCCCCGGTGCCATGTCCCAGACCAGGCCGATGCGGCCGGTGCTGGGGTGGTAGCGACGCTGGAAGGTTGCAGGGTTGGCGACCGTGACTTCACGCCGGTTGGTCAGGTCCAGCTCGATGCGCTCATGACGCCATGCCGTGACCAAGTTCAGCGTGTGCACGAGCGCCGTGCGGTTCTCCAGGTACAGCGCGGTGGTGGTGACCTTGTTGTCGCGGTCAGGGCGGAAGCCCGGCACCATGCCCGGAATGTCGAAGAAGTGCTCGGTCTCAAAGTGGTACGGATCGACCGTGCTGACCGTGCCTGACAGGCTGTTGGGGAAGCGGGTCTGCTTGTTGACGCTCACGTCCAGCCCGAACGCCCAGTCGCTGCGGCGCCCGGCGAGCTGTCCCTGGTACGTGCCCTCGATGCGGTTGCCAACGAGGCGCTGATCGTGTCGCTGCAACAAGGTGCTGGCACGGATGACGGCCGTGTTGGTGGTGTTGAAGCGGTAGCTCTCGACGTTGCGATAGTCGCGCAAGGCGTCGTAGACATAGAAGGTGTTCTTCATGTGCAGCGCGTCGGACACGCGCCATTCGGCGATCGATCGCAGCCACTGCACGCGCTGGGCATAGAGGCCATCGGCGCTGTTGTAGTTCTTGAAGCGCGTCGCGTCGTCGATGCGCAGCGTCCCCGCAATGGGGTTGAGCAAGGGCGTGCCCCAGTAGGGACGGTCCACCTTTTCATCCTGGAATTCATAGGCCAGCGTGTGGGTGAAACCGCTCTCCAGGACGGACAGCAGGGAGGCTGCGAGCTGGGTCGACTGCGTGCCGGTCCCCTCTGTCCAGCTGTCGGCATCGCGGTGGTTCAGGTCGATGCGGGCATGGTGGCTCGCACTGCCCGTGCCGTCGCCGGCAATGTGCCGGTTCAGCCCGACGGAGGCTTCCTTCAGGCCATGGGTGCCCAGGCGCACCTGAGCCTCGGACAGGTCGTCGCGTTCGGCGAGCTTGGTGATGTAGTTGATCGTGCCACCCACACCGCCGGCGCCATACAAAAAGCTGGACGCGCCACCGATGGCCTCAATGCGGTCGTAGATCCAGCTGTCCACCGGACGGGCCGCGATGGCGTACTGCACATTGATGCCGTTGAAAAGCTGGCTCAGCGATGCGCCGCTGAAGCCCCGGTAGCTCACGCCAATGCTGCCGGGCGCGTTGTGGGCGGTGACGCCGGGGATCGCACGCAGGGCCTCCTGGGTATCTTGCGCCCCACGGGCCTCGATGGTGGTTCGGTCCACGACCGTGACCGTGGCCGGTGTTTCGCGCGGGGTGAGGCCCAGGCGACTGGCCGTGCCGGAAGGCGTGTCAAGGTTCAGCTTGCCGTTGGCCTTGGGTGTGGAGTCCGTGACCACGACGGCGGGCAGTGTGGCCGGCTCAGCCTGCGCATGCACTGCCGCAGGCACGGCGCCCAGTGCAGCCCACAGGCCTTGGACGAAAAGCCCGTGGCGGAATGCGAAGCCGGGAGAGAAAGACGAGAGGGACGCGCTCGGGCGCGCCTGAATACAGACAAACTTCATGGACGACTCCTGTCGCTGCCTGCGAAATGGGCAGCACATGGGACGGCGCTGCGCGTTCACGCGCAGGCCGGGCGGTTCAGGCAGAAGTCGTGGAAGGAGGCCCGCGTGGGGGCAGTGGCGCGCCCACCAGCGCGGCGATGTGCGCCGCCACGATGGGCGTCAGGGCGTGTGCCAGGGGCTGGGGCATGTCCAGCGCAACACTGACCATTGGCACGGGTGCACCAACAGGCAGGCACAGGGAGCAGTCAAGCGTGTGCTGGCTGGCCTGCACGGGCTCGCCATCGACGTCGGTATAGACGATCTTCATGCCACCGCCATCGGCGGAGCACAGCACTTCCATCGTCTTGGGGTGGACGATGGGTGACGCGACCGCAACGCCCAGCATCAACACGAACCACGCCAAGATCAGGCGGGCAAGCATGGAGGAGGTGCGCAGCGCGTGCATTTTTGCATTATGAGTGAAATGCGGTCACGAGCTGAGCGGCGGCGAACTCGCTGCCCCTTCCCCCCGCGCCCATGGCGCCAGCCCGCATATGGATCTGCATTTTCATTCCTTGTGGCCCCCCACCCCGGTCGATAGAGTGCCCCCATACCCATTCATTGAGGGCACACCACCATGACCTTGCAGGCCTGCGGCCTCAGCTACGCCCGAGGGCGACGCCAGCTCTTCACGGGCCTCGATTTCGAGGTCGGTGCGGGCGAGGCGTTGCGCGTGGCCGGCCGCAATGGCAGTGGCAAGACGAGTCTGCTGGGCCTGCTGTGCGGCCTGGCCGACCCGCAGCACGGCGAGGTGCGCTGGCAAGGCCGCGCCATCCGCCGCCAGCGCGATGTGTTCCACCGCGACCTGCTCTACATCGGCCACCGTCAGGGTCTCAAAGATGACCTGACCGCGCTGGAGAACGTGCGCACCAGCGCCGCCCTGGCCGGCCGGGCCTGCACCACCGCGCAGGCGCTGAGCGCCTTGCAGCAGATGGGCCTGGGCGCGCGCGCGCAGTTGCCGGTGCGCTCGCTTTCGCAAGGCCAGCGACGCCGTGTGCTGCTGGCGCGTCTGGCCATCCCGCCGGTGGCTCCCTTGTTGATCCTGGACGAACCCTTCACCGCACTCGACACCGAATCGGTGGACGTGCTCTCCAGCTGGCTCGAACAGCAACTGGCCGAAGGGGCCAGCGTGGTCTACACCACCCACCAGCCGCAGCGCCTGCAGGCGCGCCGACACCACGAGATCGTGCTGGGTCAGGATCTCGCGGGTGAGGGGGGCTGATGTGGGCTGTCTTCACCGCGGTCATCCAACGTGATGTGCGGCTGGCGTTCAGGCGCCGTGCCGATGTGCTGACCACGGTCTTCTTTTTCATCATGGTGGTCAGCCTGTTCCCGCTGGGCGTGGGGCCGGAGCGCGAGCTCTTGCGCACCCTGGCCCCCGGCGTGCTGTGGGTGGCTGCCCTGCTGGCCAGCACCGTGTCGCTGGGTCGCCTGTTTGCGCTCGACCATGCCGACGGCACGCTGGAGCAGATGCTGCTGTCTCCCGAGCCGCTGAGCGTGATCGTGGCGGCCAAGGTGCTGGCGCACTGGCTGGTCTCGGGCCTGCCCCTGGTGGCCTTGGCCCCGCTGCTGGCCCTGCAGTTCGACCTCACTGGCGAGGCCATCGCCGTGCTGACAGCCAGCCTGCTGCTGGGCACCCCGGTGCTGAGCCTGGTCGGCGCCATCGGGGCCGCCCTGACGCTGGGGCTGCGCGGCGGCGGGGTGCTGGTGTCGCTGCTGGTCTTGCCGCTCTCCATCCCGGTGTTGATTTTTGGATCGGGCGCGGTGGGTGCGCACACCAGTGGCCTGGGCGCCAGCGCCCACCTCTACCTGCTGGCCGGGCTGCTGGCCGGCTCGCTCGTGCTGGCGCCCTGGGCTGCGGCCGCCGCGCTGCGGATCTCTGTGGACTGATGGGCTGAAGAAGGAAACGTGACCGTGTCTGTGATCGGATCGACATTCTGGCAATACGCCTCGCCGCAGCGCGCCTATGCGCTGAGCGCGCGCCTGCTGCCCCTCTTGTTTGCCGTGGCCTTGGTGCTCACGGTGGCGGGCCTGTACGTGGGCTTCTTCATCGCGCCCACCGACCACCAGCAAGGCGAGGCCTACCGCATCATCTTCGTGCACGTGCCCGCCGCGTGGCTGTCCATGCTCATCTACCTGGCCATGGCCTTCTGGGCCGTGCTGGGCTGGGTGTTCAACACCCGCCTGTCGTCCTTGATGGCCCGCGCCCTGGCCCCCACGGGTGCCGCCTTCACCTTCCTGGCCCTGTGGACCGGCGCCCTGTGGGGCAAGCCGACCTGGGGCACCTGGTGGGTGTGGGATGCGCGCCTGACCTCGGAGCTGATCCTGCTCTTCCTCTACATCGGCTTCATGGCGCTGCAATCGGCCATCGACGACCCGCGCCGCGGCGACAAGGCCGGCGCCCTGCTGGCCCTGGTGGGCGTGGTCAACATCCCCATCATCTACTTCTCGGTGAAGTGGTGGAACACGCTCCACCAGGGCGCGTCCATCAGCTTCAAGGCCGCGCCCACCATGGCCAGCACGATGCTGTGGGGCATGTTGCTGTGCGCGCTGGGCCTGTGGGCCTACGCCATCGCCGTGTCGCTGTGGCGCCTGCGCACGCTGGTGCTGGAGCGTGAGCGCGACGCGCAGTGGGTGGCGCATCTGCCCGAGCTGCAAACACAGGAGGCACACGCATGAACTGGCCCAACTGGGAGGCCTTCTGGGCCATGGGGGGCTACGGCCTGTATGTGTGGGGATCGGTGGGGGCCGTGCTGCTCTTCATCGTTGCCGAACTGGTGGGCCTGGCGCTGAGCCGCCGCGCCCTGCTCGACGACATCCGACACGACATACGAAGCGAAAGCCACCGCACCCCATGAAGCCCCGCCACAAACGTTTGACCCTGGTGCTGCTGGGACTCTCCGGCCTGGGCCTGGCGGCCTGGTTCGTGCTGTCCGCCTTTCAGCAAAACCTGGTGTTCTTCTTCACCCCCACACAGATCCAGGCCGGTGAGGCCCCCGCGCAGCGCAGCTTCCGCGTGGGTGGCATGGTCGAGGCCGGCAGCCACCGCCGCGAGGCCGATGGCATCACCCACAGCTTTGTGGTGACCGACACGGCGCAGCGCGTGCGCGTGAGCTACCAGGGCCTGTTGCCCGACCTGTTCCAGGAAGGCAAGGGCGTGGTCGCCCAGGGCCGTTTGCAGGCCAATGCGACCGGCGGCCCGCTGTTCGTGGCCGACGAGGTGCTGGCCAAGCACGACGAGAACTACATGCCGCCCGAAGCCGCCTACGCGCTCGAACAAGGCAAAGCGGCCCGCCAGAGTGGCCCCAGTAACCCCACACCGGCCGACCTGGTGCCACAAGGAGCCCGACCATGATCCCCGAACTCGGGCAGACCGCCCTGATCGTGGCCCTGGGCCTGTCGCTGCTGCTGGGCAGCCTGCCGCTGTGGGGCGCCTACCGGCAACAGGCGCATTTGATGAGCCTGGCGCGCCCACTGGCCGCCGGTCAGTTCGCCTTTGCCGCGTTGGCCTTTGGCATCCTGATCCATGCCTTCGTGGTCATGGATTTTTCGGTGGCCTATGTGGCCGACAACGCCAACTCGCTGCTGCCGGTGCAGTTCCGCGTGGCCGCCGCCTGGGGCGGGCATGAAGGCTCGCTCTTGCTGTGGCAACTGATGTTGTCGGGCTGGACGCTGGCCGTGGCGCTGTTCAGCCGCCAGTTGCCGCCCGCCACCGTGGCGCGCGTGCTGGCCGTGCTGGGCCTCATCAGCGTGGGCATCCTCAGCTTCACGCTGTTCACGTCCAACCCCTTCGCGCGCCTGATCCCGTCGGCACCCGATGGGCAAGACCTGAACCCGCTGCTGCAAGACCCCGGCATGATCTTCCACCCGCCCCTGCTCTACATGGGCTATGTGGGTTTCTCAGTGGCCTTTGCCTTTGCCATTGCCGCCTTGCTCGAAGGCAAGCTGGACGCCGCCTGGGCCAAGTGGACCCGGCCGTGGACGCTGGCCGCCTGGGTCTTCCTCACCCTGGGCATCTTGCTGGGCAGCTTCTGGGCGTATTACGAGCTGGGCTGGGGTGGCTGGTGGTTCTGGGATGCGGTAGAAAACGCCTCCTTCATGCCCTGGCTGGTGGGCACCGCGCTGATCCACTCGCTGTCCGTTTCTGAGAAGCGCGGCAGCTTCAAGAACTGGACGGTGCTGCTGGCCATCCTGGCCTTCTCGCTGTCGCTGCTGGGCACCTTCCTCGTGCGCTCGGGCGTGCTGACGTCGGTGCACGCTTTTGCGTCCGACCCGCAACGCGGCCTCTACATCCTCGTCTTCCTGCTCATCGTCATCGGCGGCTCGCTGGCCCTGTATGCCTGGCGCGCCTCGCAGGTGGGCCTGGGCGGGCGCTTCGCGGCCTTCTCGCGCGAGTCCCTGCTGCTGCTCAACAACGTCTTCCTGGTCGTGAGCATGGGCACCGTGCTGCTGGGCACGCTCTACCCGTTGGCGCTCGACGCCTTCGGCCTGGGCAAGATCTCGGTGGGCCCGCCCTACTTCGATGCGGTCTTCGCGCCGCTGATGCTGCCACTCTTGCTGCTGATCTCGGTCGGCCCCTATGTGGTGTGGAAGCAAGGCTCGGTGGCGCGTGCCTGGCACGAGCTGCGCGGTGTGGCGCTGGTGTCGGTGTTGCTGGCCGGCGGCATCGCCCTGTCGCAGCGCACCTCGGTGGGCGTCACAACCGGCCTGCTGCTGGCCTTCTGGGTGCTGCTGGGCAGCGTCCAGCACGCGGTGCAGCGCCTGCGTGCCGGGTCTGAACAACGGTCGTTCGCGCAACGCTGGCGCGCCGTGCCGCTGGCCTTCTGGGGCATGGTCGTGGCCCACATCGGCGTGGGCGTGTTCGTGCTGGGCGTCACCCTCGTCAAGGGGCTGGACCAGGTGCGCGACGCCAGCCTGCAGGTGGGCCAAAGCCTCACCCTGGGCGACTACCGTTTCGACTTCAAGACCCTGGACAAGCACAAGGGCGCGAACTACCTGGCCGGCCGCGCCACCTTCGAGGTCTTCCACCACGGACGCCTCCTCGCCACCCTGCACCCCGAAAAGCGCTTTTACGTCGTGCAGCGCATGCCCATGACCGAGGCCGCCATCGACCGCGGCCTCACGCGGGACCTGTACGTGTCGCTGGGCGACACCGCGCCGAGCGGCGCCTGGGGCGTACGCGTGCAGGTCAAGCCCTTCATGGGCTGGGTCTGGGGCGGCACGCTCTTGATGGCGCTGGGCGGTGTGCTGGCCGCTACCGACGGACGCTACCGCCAACGCGCCCGCGCCGCTGCCCCTGAGCACACCCCCACCTCGGTCACCCCGACCGCCGCCGACCTGAACGTGGCGCCGACCACGCTGTGAGATGACCATGAAACGCTATCTGCTCCCTCTGGGCCTGTTCCTGGCCCTGGCTTCCACCCTGGCCCTGGGCCTCAAACGCGTGGACCCGCAGGCCCTGCCGTCGCCCCTGGTGGGCCGGCCCGTGCCCGCCTTCAACCTCACGCAGCTGGACGCCCCGCAAACCCGCATCACCCCGGCGCAGTTCAAAGGCCAGGTCTGGGTGCTCAACGCCTGGGCCTCGTGGTGCGTGTCGTGCCGCAAGGAGCACCCGGTGCTGCTGGACCTGGCGCGCAAGGGCGTGGTGCCGCTGGTCGGCTTCAACTACCAGGACCAGCGTGAGCCCGGCAAGCAGTGGCTGCAAAAGCACGGCAACCCCTACCAGCTCACCGTGTTCGACGAGGATGGCCGCGTCGGCATGGACCTGGGCATCATCGGCGTGCCCGAGACCTTCGTCATCGACAAGCAGGGCGTGATTCGCCACAAGCACGCCGGGCCCGTTACCGCCGAGTGGGTGCAGCAAACCTTGCTGCCCCTGCTCAAGGAGCTGCAACGTGGCTGAGCTTCTGCGCTGGGCCAGGCAAGGGCTCACGGCCAGCCTGTGGGTGTTGGCCGCCACCTGCGCGCACGCCCAACCCGTGGTCAGCCCGCAAGACAGCGGCAACGCGGCGCTGGAACTGCGCGTCAACCAACTGGCCTCCGAGCTGCGCTGCCTGGTGTGCCAGAACCAGACGATTGCCGACTCGCACGCCGAGCTGGCCGTGCAGCTGAAAAACGAAGTGCGCACCCAGCTGGCCCAAGGCCGCAGCGATGACGAGGTGCGCGACTTCATGGTGGCGCGCTATGGCGACTTCGTGCTGTACCGCCCCCCGGTGACCACCGCGACGGCGCTGCTGTGGGCGGGCCCGGCTGTGCTGCTGCTGATCGGACTGGGGCTGCTGGTGCAGCACATCCGCGCACGCCAGCGCCTGGAGGCCACCTCGACATCGACGCTGGACTCGGTCTGGCCCGAAGAACCCACCCCGAAGGAGCAGGCATGAGCGCGTTTGCGGTACTGAGTGGCGCCCTGGTGCTGAGCGCCGGTGCGTGTGTGACCCGGCCGCTGTGGCGCGCCCGTACAGCCACACAGACAGCCGAGCCGCAGCCCGCCAGCGGACGCATCTGGGCCGCGGGCTTGACGGCGGCGCTGGCCGCCTTCACCGCGGGCACCTATGTGTGGGTGGGCACGCCCCAGGCGCTGAACGGCCCCATCCCGGTGGCGCAGTGGGAAGAGCCTGTGGCCAGCGAGGCAGAGGCCCCAGCGGCGCCCGAGGCACCAGCCCCCGGCGAGGCCGCCGCGCCCACGCAAGCCCAGATCGAAGGCATGGTGAACCGCCTGGCCACGCGCTTGCAGACTCAGCCCGATGACGCCGCTGGCTGGCGCATGCTGGCGCGCTCGTATGAAACGCTGGGCCGCTTTGACGAGGCCGTGCAGGCCTACCAGCGCGTGCTGGCCCTACAGCCACCCGATGCCGACCTCTTGACCGACTACGCGGTGACGCTGGGCATGAGCCAGGGGCGCACGTTGGTGGGGGCGCCCGAGGCCGTGATCCAGCAGGCGCTGAGCTTGAACCCGCGGCATGTGCAGGCGCTGGCCTTGGCGGGCAGTGCGTCGTTCGAGAAGCGTGACTACCAACGTGCGATTGCCACGTGGGGTCAATTGTTGAGCCTGGTGCCGCCGGATGACGAGGTGCGTGCTTCGATTGAGGCCAACCTCCGTAAGGCTGAGGCGCTTGCTGGGCAGGATCGGCGCAGTGCGGCGGCATCTCGTTGAGTGAGTACTGGCATCACGTACTCGCCCACCCACTCCGAGTCAAAGCCGCCACTCGTCGTAGTTCGTTCGGTTCCAGTAATCCGGCATCACTCGGTCCAAAACGGGCATCGCATGGCTTACGGCTCATGTCCGATCAAGGCTGGATGGGGGCCTCCCGGCGTGAAGCTCAAGTGACTGCGATTGCCATCGCCGGTCACACAATAGTCGCCAACGCTACTGAACGGTCGATCATAGACACCGGTCGTGTGACCCTCACTGCCAGGGGTGGATTGCAGCGCCAACCCACTACACTAGATACACATTCTCCAAGGAGCACTTCAGATCGATCCGGGCGAGAAGGAACTTAGTTGGAAATGAAAAATGTTACTGCCGCGTGAGATGGACCTGAGGCGGCCAAGTACGAATGCTGACGCATTGGGCCGGTACTACACGCCCTCTCAGGTCAGCCAAGCACTGATCGATACTATGAGGGGCATACGTCCGAGACTCGTGCTTGAGCTCGGCGCCGGACAGGGCGCGCTCGCAAGCGCGGCTCACAGAAAGTGGAGAAGTGCTAACTATGTGACTGTTGATGCAGACTTGGCGGCTGCGTCAACTCTAAGCGCACTTACTTTTAACGCGTCACACATCCACCATGCTCACGATGCGCTGGATGAAGAGCTCGCTGACAGGATTGGTATTGCGCTAGGTAGCGTAGACGTCGGGCTTTGCAACCCGCCGTATGTACGTCCTCGCTGGAGGTCAAGCTTCGGTCGCATTCTTGAGGAAGCAGGGTTATCTGGGGCCTTGCAATCTGTCCACGATGCAGGCGCAGACCTGCTGTTCATTGCACAAAACCTACGGCTTTTAAGGCCACGAGGGAAGTTGGGGCTAATACTTCCCGACGGACTCATTGCCGGACAGAAATATCGAGGCGTGCGACAGGTGCTTCTGCGCGAACATCGCGTTGAGCACGTTGTGCAACTCCCAAGGCGCACATTCGCTAAAACAGAGGCGCAAACTTACTTGGTTGTCCTATCAAAGCGCGATGGTGAGACTCAGCAGGTTCAACTTAGCCAAATGAGCGACATGGGAGAAGTTTCTGCTCCCATCTCCATTCCGGCCGATGTTGCAATGCTAAGACTTGACTACGCATTCCATACGTCAAGTGCGCCTATGGGACAGCAACGTGACGTGGGGCAGGTGAAGAAGACCCTGGGAGCGGCTGCTCATGACCTGCTTCGAGGCGCCATAAGCTCTAGCCAGATTTCCTCGAGTCCCGTGCCGGTGTTTCACTTGGGGGACTTCCCTAGGGCGCATGAATCAGCAGCTATTCCTACGGTACCTGAGAAGTTCATTCAGCCAGTCAGTCAAGCCGTGGTTCTTCAACAGTCCTACAAGGTCGCGAAGGCCGGCGACATCTTGATCGCGCGAATCGGGCGTAATCTGCAGGAAAAGGTTTGCTTTTTGCCACGAGGAATATGTGTTATCAGCGATTGCATCTATGCGATTCGCGCCGCACCAGAACATCGCAAGACGCTATTGGCATACCTTCTCAGCGAAGACGGCAAGGCAGCATTAAAAGCCACATCACATGGTGTGGGTGCAAAGTACTTGTCTCGGTCCGACGTGCTGAACATCGTTTTACCTGACTGAGAAATCGAGGGATTGAAATTGGCACAGAATCCGGTTTACGACAAGGACGACCTGGATGCGTCACTTGAACAGCGTGCGGACTACATACCGACCGAGAAGCTCGTAGAGGAGACGGCTACAACCAGTGTGCTCTTCGAGAGTGTTCGCAAGGCGCTACTGAGCTCCGGTCTTAAGACTCTCGTCGGTCCCAGGGGCTGCGGCAAGACCCACATGATGCGGTACGCCTGGCTGACTTGTCAGGACGATGGATCAAAGCCTTTCGCAGTTTACGTTTCGTTCAACAAGTACTATCGCCTTGAGCCTCTCCTCGTCTCTCGCGCATCTCCGCCTGACGAATTCCATGCTTGGGCGCTTGGGTTGATCGTCTTAGCCACATACGGGAGCCTTTCGTACAAGCCAGAGCATGCTGCTTTAGTGTCAGATTTGGAGCTTAAAGCTGGACTGCCTCGAGCAGGTCTTGAGTCGCTTGTATCGGCACTGGAGCGCAACCAACCTTTATCGTCAGAGCAGGCGGCGCTGTCTCGCGAGATTTCTGTGCGTCGAGTCCAGCAGTTGCTGGACCTTGCCTGCACGCTGACACAAAGGAAGCGAACCGTCCTCCTTCTCGACGATGCGGCGCTTACGCTGACTCCGACGTATCTCATCGAGTTCTTGGATATTGTGCGCGCATTGAAGTCGTCGACCATCGCGCCGAAGGCATCGGTGTATCCAGGAACTACAGAGTACAGCGCGCGTTTCCACGCTGGCCAAGACAGTACAGCGGTGTTTGTCTGGCTATCTGTCGAGGCGGATGAGTATCAGTCAGACATGGATCAGATTGCTCGCTGTCGCTTTGCGGACTTTGAGCAGATTCCGCAGGATGTTGTTGACCTTCTTCGCTTTGCAGCTTTCGGCATCCCCCGCGCGTACCTGACGATGTTGCAGGACTATAAAGAGCACCGAGCCAAGACTTCTCAACAGACTCTGAATCAGGTCGTTGAGGCGCATTTGAACGCACGCCTCGCAGAGTTTCGTTCGATTGCCAAGAAAGTCCCGAAGCTCGGAGAACTCATCTCGGTCGGAGAGGCTGTGCTGAATGGGATGGTCCGAGCGATTAAGACATCGAACACCGATTCATCAGTGGTGCAACTGTTGGTTGGGGTTCCCAAAGAAGACTTGACGGCCATAGTCAAGCGCATGTTTCAACTACTCATCGAGGCTGGCCTCATTTTTGACGCCAAGGAGGTGAAGCATGGAACTCCCGAACGAATCTATCAGCGGTACATCCCGCATGGCGCGGCGCTCCTTCAGAGCCGTGCGTTGACTAGCGGTGATTTAGGAGGAACGTTGAAAAGTACCGCTGAGGCTTTGCGTCGAAAACGCGCAAAACATCCGGTGCGACGAAAGCTTGAGAAGTACGTTGACGACCCTCGCCTTATTCAGCAGCTTGATTTTGCACTACCTGCATGTCCTTCTTGCGCGGCGCCGCGTGTGAGTGACGAGCAAAGATTTTGTGTGAACTGTGGTGCACAACTGGTTGCAGTCTCCACCTTTGACAACTGCCTTAGTGTGCCGATTGAAGAGGTGCCAGGACTGACGCAGTGGCAGATTCAAACGATTCGGAGCGAGTTGCCTCGTCTCAGGACGATTCGGGACTATTTGGCAATGCAAGACCCAGCCGCTGAACTTCGCACTGTCTATGGAATCGGGCTCAGACGCAGCACTCGCATTGCTGACGTACTGCATGGTTTTGTTGATGACTTCCTGTCTTAAGACATGACTACTGCTCCAATTTCCGCGGACTACTCCGCTATCACGACGATAGGTGTTCCTAGTAGTCCTTGTGCCAGTACGGTAGAGCTCTTCAATTGCGCTTATGTCGAGGACTCGGCGTCTGCCATCGACGCATTTATCGAAAATTGCAAAGAAATAAATAAGCTTTGGACAGCCTCCGCAACCATTTCACCCGAGTTCGGTCGATTGCTTCTCCTTGGATATGTTTCAGCAGTGGAGAGTTTTTTCAGAACTGTGCTTAGGTCCATCATCAACACGGACGCGAAAGCGAAGTCGGATGCACATAGCTATGTCGTCCCCTTTGGGGCTGTGCTGTATCACGACAAGCTGACCGTAGCTGAGGCACTTCTTGAGGGCTATTCGTTCGCCGGTGAGAAAGACGTCAGGGCGGCATTCGCGAAGTTTCTTGATACCCCAAACTTGCCCGAAAGTATCAAGACAATGCTCGTCGAATATGAGAAGGTCTGTCAACTTAGGCATTGTTGTGTTCATCGGTTCGGTAAACTGGGGACTCAGAACGGCATCGTATTGGGTCTTGAGCTGCACAGCGCTGCGCTAGAGAAGCCGTTATCACTTGATAAGAAGAAACTTGAGGACATGGCGTCGTGGTTGATGTCGTTTGCTAAGGTGATGAACAATTACATGTTCCGTACTCTGCTCGAACGGAGCGTCAGCGAAAAGAATCCATATAAGCTCGCCTGGAGCTGGTCTTATGCGAAAGACCGTCCCAAGTTCGAACGGCTATACAAGGCCCCTCGTCGTTTCGTGTGGAAACCAACGGCGACAATCGGTGGTGGTCGTAGCGCCGTGTGGGCATGTGGGCAAGTCGCAGAGCGGCTTGT